>Ga0308011_10000348_pt1 | contig 25428 bp, 26 predicted proteins | sample Neamet177_FD_203144 | JGI IMG/M metagenome (GOLD analysis project Ga0308011, IMG submission 203144) | Marine microbial communities from water near the shore, Antarctic Ocean - #177 | ecosystem: Environmental > Aquatic > Marine > Unclassified | place: Southern Ocean | collected 2014-07-25 | reverse complement strand
AGCCAGTCTTTAATCGATTGGCTTCAGGCAGGATTTGATGCTCAAGCGGAGGATGCTATGCGGATGAATTGGAAAGGGTTTTTAGCGGAAAGCAACTCCGGTAAGTTTTTAAAGATTCAAGATAGTTGGATCAAGGGTCAGCCCAGCCTTAAGCAATTTGTAAATGAGGGTGGAGTTGCAGTAGCGCGACCTGCGACTCAAGCGCCTCAAGCTAAGACCGAAGAGGCATTGGCCGAAGACGACATACCGTTTTAGGGAGTTTATATGGCTTTAAAGTTGACACGACATGCTGGAACCGTTGTTTACGGTGGCTGGAATCTTGATCCTGAAAATCTTGAGGGTTCGTATGACCACAGGATTTGGGTAAGGACAGTGCGCTGGGGTGACATTAACGACGCACTGCTCAACGTAGACGTAAAGAACAGCCGCGTGGAAGAGCATGTTTTGAAGGTCGGCGGTGACGAACTTAGCTTAGATCACGACGTTACTGTGTGCCTTGAGCATGTTAAGAACTACGAAATAAAGGAAGCTTTTTGCCAGACGTGTGAGCGAGGTGGAGGCAAGCAGCGGATAGTTCCTCAGGCATCGTTTGCCTTTTCTGCTCCCCGCGATTACAGAATCATTCGTGACGACGTGATCAAGAAGTACCAAAGCACAACGGCACATTGAGATTTCCCCCTCGCCGGCGGAGTATGTTCCGCTTCATGGTCAGATTGGCTCACTGATGGCGACGACGAGCTACTTTTTATTGGTGACTTTTAATAATAATACGATGTAAGGATAAACAATGAGCGTTATGGAAAGTATAAGTCAGGAGTTAGGTTTAAACATAAATGCGATCAAGTGGAGTACTACATTAAGAACAAAAAGTGACTGTAGGGTTGCCCCGATTTCTAGCGACTCATTAATGCACTCTCATATGGGAGAACTGGGTTACCCGCATGTTTTTCTAATTGATTTTGGTCACGAAATTTGTATTGAAAGTTATAACGATGATGGTGAATGGAACGTGGGGGTTGACCACCCCTTAAATTTAGAGGCCTTTTAATTGCCTTTATAATAATGCTATCCTAGCCTCGATTTGTGTGGATAGCTTCGCTCGATGGAGAAATTTATGAGTGATAATATCTTGTTTGAAGAAGCGGCTCAGTTGTACTTAGCTGAACCAACTAAAAAGCTTGGGCGTGTAAAAAGCAGTAACGCGGTATCTTCGCTTGAGTGGATGTGTACGAAAAGACCTTTGATGATTTTAGTAGAAGGCGGGAAAAGCCCTATTGCATACGGAGCCAAAACACGGTTGCTTAAGCATAAGGTTATTTCGATGGATGAGACCTCTGGTATTTTTGAGGGTCGGGAGATGGGTGACATTTCCAATCTCGATATCACCAAGATGGTGACTCTCTTACGGAGCGGCAAGGGGATAGGTAACGATGCAATCAACACATACCTGACGTACCTCAAGTCGTTGTGCAATTACGCCCATGACAGTTTAGACGTTTCATTTCGGAAGTTTCCGAAGATTGTAAGGCTTCCAACAAAAGGTAGGGATTATTTTTTGCCGACTAAAGTTGCGAAGGGGTGGATGAGATTTCTTGATCCACTGCGAAAAGACTTTGTGAGAATGGGTTTAGCGACAGGTCTTAGAAAGTCTAACATTGTTCGTCTCAGGTGGTCACAGGTCAGTAAGGATTTGACCCGACTGCATATTTCTGGGGGTGAGCTTAAGAACGGATCTGATCACAATGTTGAGCTTAATGAGTTGGCGACAGAGGTTCTTAAAGATAGGCTTGCGGTCAGAAATAGACTAAAGGCTGAGTACCCTCAGCTATCGCTGGAGTATGTGTTTGTTCAGGAAGACAGTAATTATCTTGGCAAGCCAATGACAGCATCGGCGGTAACTAAACTCAAGTGGCATGCCTCTATAAGGATGTACAACACCTATATTATGGGTAGCTCAGGAGATGAAGAGCTGTTAATTCCTGAGGACAAGCTTGTATTCCATACGTTACGTCACAGCTTTGCAACATGGCTTAAAAATGCCGGAGCTGATCTTGAAGACATTCGTATGGTGGGTGGCTGGAAAAGTTTAGAAAGCGTCAAAAGATATGTTCAGGATGACCGTAAAAGAGCCAGAGAAATTAGCTCAAAAATAGTAGGACTATATTAGTGGTTCGGACACAACACTAAAACAGGTACGAAATAGGGCCAGAAAAAGCCCCATTCACACAACACTAGAAGGGTTGTGCTTTGGGGGTCTATAAGTCATTGATTTATAGAGTAAAAATATTGGTGGAGCCTAGCGGGATCGAACCGCTGACCTCAACACTGCCAGTGTTATGTGGCCTATTTCGTTATAAATCAATGACTTAGGGAAGTTTTCACACAGATCTTTTCTTAGTAGGGACACAACACTAAAGGCTATAACTATGAAATCAGAGATTCTCGTAAGAATTAAAGACTCAATTGATGACTTTTTGCGATGGGAATTAAGCCTGAGACTCGACGCCTTAGATATTGGCATTACGTTAGCTATTTTTACGGCGCTTGCCATCATTATCTAGCGAAGCATTCCTCCTCTTTGCCGGATTCTGTCCGGCTTTTTTTCGACTATCATTTACGCTGGTGAATAGATCTGCCTAATAGCGAATATAGCTATACCCATAAAAATTACCAAGCCTAAACCTTGCCAGTCCTCAGGAGACTTTGGGTCAAAGTTACTCATACCGCGCCTAACCACAATAAGAGTAGATACCCTACGACCAATAGACCGGCAAAGAACATAAGAGTCTCTATGATAGAAGACATTTGGCGCTTCTTCTTTGCTAGGGCTTTTTGATTCCTCTGAGACTTCTCCTTAGCCTCCCTCTCCGACTTTGACTTGAGCATCAAAGCATCACGCCAGACTGCTGGAGGAGTCTTCCGTTTAAGCTGTCTCTGCTGCTTACGCACTTCCTCGCGACAGTAGGCTAATTGAAGGCTCTCCTCTGTCGTTAGGGTATGCTCTCCAAGCTCTACCTGTTCGTCAATCTTCCGAATCGCTACCTCAGTCTCACTGACCTTCCCAAACAATGAGGCGAACCCGTCTATATTGTCTTTTGACTCCTTCAGCGTAGCCAGCGTGTCATTGACCGCTTTAATTCCAGAGATAATTAATGCAATTTCACCAATCATAATCGCCTCTATTTTTTGTTGATCATTACTTCAATCAAAGTCTGTAGCTTGTTCTCCATAATAGCTGCCGTTTCTTTTTGCGTTTCATGCTGCCTGTCTAGGGCGTCAGATATTGTCTGTATGGCCTGCTCGTTTAGCGCGACACCCTTGTGGTTCTCTAAAGATTCAACAGACACCTCCCTGATATCCGCGTCTAACCTTGCCACATCAATCTCTAATGAATTAGCCCTCGCCTGAGTACCTCCATATGTGACAGCCGCGCCTATCAAAGTGATACCGAATGGAAGTAAAAATGCTGGGATTCTTATCATCTCTGTCATTGAGTTTCACCTCTTAGCAATTCCTGAATCTTAAGCCAGCGTTTCTCAAACTCTCTACCAGTGGCGTCACCAAATAGTAGGTCAGACTTCTTAATACTGTTCTTAAGAGTACTGTCCGACATCTCCCAAGTTGCTGGGTTGCCTGCTATTAATGCTTTGGCATCCTTCTTGGTCACGCCATTTGACCGCAACACCATCATCAACTGGGTATTATTGAGGCCAGACTTTCTTGCCGCAGATACCAGTTTAATCATGCGCTCATAGCCCTCTTTACGAGCTGCTGAGGCGCGTTCAAATGCATTTATTAGCTCACCCTCCTCCAACTGATTTGGGTCTCTAAACGTAGATGTGAGCAGGCTAGAAGCGTTTCGCTTATCTTCATTAAACTCGTATGCCTTGAAGTGCAAAGAGACTTTAGGATCAAACGTGGTAACCCTGAAGCCGACCCAAGCCTTTAGTTCGTCCTCAAGCTCATACCTTTTACCTGACTTAGAGACATCGCCGTTTATTGCCTTAGCTGTGCGAGTGACGTTTTGAATTACTGCTGGGCCAGCGCCTTTTATCAGGTGTTCTGTCGCGGCTGAAAGCTTATTGGTGGGGGTATCGGCGGGATTCCAAATCCTTCCGCCGGAAACTTTTTCGTTGTTGTAAAGCTCTAGCACAGCACCAGTCGCAATATCTACACCCAAGAATGGTGTCAACAGCTCGCGGCCTGCCTGAACAATTGCGTCCTCGGTAGGCTGGTCTCTCATCAGTGCGTTAATAGGCTTCTTGAAATAGGCATACGGATCTAAGTAAGTGAGATCAATGTACTCAAGGTTGCCATCATCATCGCGACCTGTTGGTAGGATGTTGGAGTTCTCGCTCCACGTTGGCGACATCAGCCTGATGGCTTCCTGCTCCTCCTCATCCACATCAAATGCTCGCATGGCTGCGTCTTGCAGTGCGTAGATTCCAAGCGATACGGCTGACATTCCAGCAACTTTAGTCATAGCGTGACCCCTCATATCTGGGTCTGCCATATCCTGCTTTAAGTACTTGAACATATTAAAGCTAGTTCTAATAATTTCTGCGGGGAAAGAAACAAACGTACCGACCATAGGGAATCTTCGGAGGTCTGCTACACCCTTACCTATGAGTGAGTATGTCGGGTATGTGTCCCTAATTCTTTCGGCAGCAAGAGGCACGGCCTGCTCGCGGGTTAGACCCTTATTGTCCATGAGAACATCAACCATATTCTCAAAGCCAATGATCTTCCAAAAGTCATCGCCGTACTGATAGAACTTTGCAGCTAAGTCAAGGAAGCTCTTAGACTTTTGGGCTATCTTGTCTTTTGTGCCGTCAATAGCTTTAACTTTATTGTCTAGCTCCGTTCCTCTGGAGAAGTCCTCTAAAGCCTTAGTTAATTCGCCTGCATACGGGCTGTCGTAGATAACACCATGACGCCTAATCTCGCGAAGATAAGCCGTGGAGGCTCCTTCCGCTGAGTCAAAGTAGCTAGACTCGTCACTCCAGAATCCCCTTAAGGACTTTAGTGACTCGCCACCCTTTGCCCAATTAAAGTGACCATTGGCAACCGTGAACAAAGACGCTGACATGAAGTTACGGGCTACCGTAGTAGGGGCTATAACAGTCTTGCCATACTTAACCACTGAGTTAAGTTGCTGCCACTTCTTTACCCACTCCACGTTAGACCCTAGATCCATAGCGTCCTCGAATCCCTGCGCCAACTCTGGAGTTGTGTACAGGCCATTCAATGGATTCATTGCATCTGAGGAGTCAGGCGCTATCTGAACATAGGCATCTGTTGGAGCGTCTTCGGCAGTGAATAAGAAACCATCCCGCTGACCCTCAAGCTTAACTCGCTCAAGGAACTTGTGATTCCAGAGCAGGCGGCTTACCTTAGTAGCTGTCTTAACAAAGTTTATACGCGGGTCAGTGTACTCTCCCATCAGGGCTAGAATCTCTGGCGCAATATCTTTTCTTTTCTTCAAGATAGAAAGATCTTTACTGCCAAGCTTCCCTTCACTGATGAAGCTGCTTAAACTGTCAAAAGCGGTGCCCGTCTTTAGAATGGTGTTAATAATTCTGTCAGCATTCTGTGCGCCATTAGCCTCAAGAAATGTTCTGGCGTTATCGATGACTGGCTTGGGTACTTTGTTTGCCCACTTGGGATCATCAAAGACTTGGTAGCTTCGGTTGAGGTACTTGCCCTTGTTAGATGCAATGGTGTTTAGGAGATCTATCTTCGCCGCTGCGGCATCACCCTTACCGCTCTCCACTAGAGCCGAGGCTTGATCAGCAACTACCTGAGCGTAATCAATAGACATCTTGTCGAGGTACTTACGCATTCCTCCGATGGCCTGCTTCACTGCGTCAGGCAAGTTAAGGCTGTTTAACTGATCTAATGGCGTGGCGATAGCCTCACTCAGTAATGCTGTCTGCTCTTCTGAAAGGTTAGCGTCCTTAACAGCCTTATCATAGGAGTTAAGGTACATGCGGGTGTCAATTTCGGCGGCACCAAACTCACCATCTCTAGCAATCTTGGCTTGGAAGACCTGCTCGTTAAGCAGACCTCTAGATGTAAGCTGCCTCTTAAAGGTTTTCTTGATCCAGCTACTAGCCTTATCTACCTTACCTTTCTCCTCTCGTATCTCAGCATTCCGTGCGGCATTAACTTCATCGTATGTGCGTGACGGAGGTGAGTATAGAATATTGCTAGATTCAGCCTTCGCCGGATCGAACTGCGCGTCTACTGAACGGATCTGATTAGTGTTAAATACCGCGACAATATCTTCACCGCTTAATACGCCTCTGGTAAGAAAGGAATCTATCCGTCCTTGCACTGACGAATTGTAATCATAGTACCGTTGAAAGATAACTCCGTCATGGCCTGCCTCTTTTGCCTGCTTAAGAATAGCCGTTGATCTAGCATCCTTAAACCCAGAATTTTTCATGTCAACTATAAACGGATTTTGTAGCTTTAGATAAGCTTCGATTACTCTAGGGGTGCCTCCTAACCTTCGAGAGGTTTCGAGATTGGGGTTTCTCCCGCGAGAATATGACTGAGCTGTTTTCTTTCTGCTGGAAAAAAATACTGCTTCTGCTGCCGAGTCTGCTGAAGTGACGGAGCCGCGCATTGCGCCTGAGAATGAGTCAAACTGTTGATCCGTTCCGTGATAGAACACACGATCCGTGTCAAACCCCATGTCCCTAGCGCGTTGTAACCGATCACTGCTAGGTGGGGAGAGTAGCGGGCCTAGCTCTTTTGTTTCCCGCTTGGGGATGCCGAGCTTTTCTGCGTACTCGTTGTAGACTTTTCTGACCGGCTCGTAAAGTGAAGCGTTGGTGCGGTCGTATATATTTTGTGATCCGCTGGGAGTCTCTCGATTCCAAGCCTTTTCGATAGCTTCTCTATATTTATCTGAACCATGATAGTCTCCTTGGGTAGTGATGACGCCAATAGAATAGCCGTCACCTAATTCATTAGCTAGAGTAGAATAAAACTCATCGGCTTGCAACTCTGTATATTCAAAACCATCCTTCATTGACCTTGAATCAAGAAACATCAAGGTGTCGTTCATAGGTTGATTGAAGTTTATTCCTTCAGGGTCTTTGCTAGGATTCATCGACTCGGCCAGAGCCATTGCATCTGCCCTAGAGAAATCAGAACCGTCCTTCTTAACGACTACGAAGGCAGGAAGACCGGCTTCACCGTAAACCGCCTGAGACGTTATAACCGAATCCTGAAGCAATGCATCACCTAGCAACGGAGCAAGCTTGTTAGCAGTCTCCAAATTTCCACCAAGAAGCCTAATCATTATTGACGGCTCATATCCGGTAAAGGTTCCGGCAGATTCCTCTATTTCGTGAGGTATTCCCAGCTCCCTAAGGATGGGTATTTGCCCACCATCATCGACAATAGCAGCCATAACATCTTGGTTGTACTGGACAAGAGTCTCAATTGGAGTGTCATCAGGAAACGCAAGACCTCTGCCTTTCCCTGCAACCGCAGAAGCAATCAACTTGGGAGATCTGGCTCTAGCCAAATCCATCAAGCCCTCTCGCTCATTTACGGTAGAGAATGGGGTAGTCTTTTGTGCTGGTTTATTTCGCGGTCTGACGCCGTCTGCTAAAGAATCTGCCAGCGGGGCAGATGCATCAAAAGTCCCATCAGCAATCATGCTCTCAATTTTTTGAATTTCTGGAGCTGCATATAAGGCAGATGATTCTGGCGTACCATCACCATACCTTGGGGCGGTTTCGTCAAACTCTTTCCCTTCGGCCTCTGCTTTCTTCCTTAATTTTTCAAGCTTTTTCTTGGCCTTGTCTTCATCGCCTTTGTTCTTTGGAGTGAGCTTATCTTTTGCATAGAACCACAGGGTTGCTTGCATCTGATTGGGAGTCATTCCGAACTCATCAGCCAATACGCTGGTCAGGTACTGAGCGTAACGATACTCATTCTCTCCTGAGACTTTAGCGGCATCAACGAGCGCCCCAGATTTCTTATCAAAATCTTTTTTGCGGAACCCGAACACGCGGCTCATGTGTACATCCTGAACACTGAACGGGTTGTATTCGTTTCTACCCCTGTCCGCAACCATCTGCATGTAGGTGGTGGTTTTTATGCCTCCCTCAAAGTCACCGTTAGCATAAAGGTCACTAATCGCAGTAACTTGCCTTCCTGTAATTTTAAGCTTCTGCCCGTCAGGACGGCGAGTTGCCTTCACGGCCAACTCAAATTGCTTGCGCTGTTTAACCGGATCAAACTTTCGGGCTAACGACATGATATGAAGAGTTTCAGCTAGATTGTTTTCCGCTGCGTTCTGTGCCGAGGTAATGCCAAAGATAACTGACGCTTCGTCTAGATTTGCATCTCCGACTAGGTCTCTAAATAGATTTCCAAAGTCGTCATACCACTTTAGGTTGTCTGACTTGGACAATGAGTCCTCAACGTATCCGCGCAACTCATCTAGCGTTACGGGTCTTACATCTACATCTTGAACAGACTCTTTACCCTTGCGTTTTTTGGGTGCGCCAACTAATGACCCTAGCTGCTCTGCGGTTGGGTTGGGATTTTCGGCGAGTAGGTCAGATAGAGACTGCTCGACCTTACCCATTGGGAGTACAGGTGAGCTTTCATCTGGTTCTGGAACCCGACTAAACGGGGCAAACAATGGAGACCCGTCGTCAACAAACGATGCGAGGTCATCCATCGGGTCGTAATCATCATCGACGTCACCTAATTCTTGATCTACAGCTCTGGCGTCTGCGGCATCTTCTTCTGACTGTACAGCTTGTCCAATATTGTCCCCGTCTTCCTGTGGGGTCTGCTCTCCCAGTCCTTCACTGGCTTCTTGCGCAACAGCGCTACCTCCGCCATCTTCTCCAATTCCTGATTCGTCTTGAATTTGTTCGCTTCCGCTGACGGTCTGTGGCCGAACGTCTTGACGTACTCCTCCAGCTTGGGCGTCAACTTCTTGGGTTTCAGTATTAACTTGTCCATCGCTCTGGCTCTCCGCTGGGGTTTGTAGCAGTTTCTTGAAGTAATTATACGTTAATGGAGCAGACTCTTGCAAAAGTTCGGGGCTGGCGTGATAGACAGCAAAGCCCTGAGCAAACGCTTCTTTCTGCAACACGTCTACAATTTGGTCTGATGCATCAGGGTTATCGTTAAGCATTGACCAAGCATCCCCAAACGGGTAGTCCATCTCCATGCCCAGCTCAGTTCCATTCTGGTAGTTACGGCCAAGCTCGCTTATTATCGACCCGACACTTAGCTCAACACCTTCTGGGGTAAACCCGTCTATCTCAATTCTAAATTCAGGGGCTGCATCTGATAGTGATCTGGCAATATCATAGGCATGGCCTAGCTCATGCGCCATAACATATCGAAACTTTCCTGCCCTGTTGTTCGTGTTCTCAGTACTTGTGACTAGATTGACCAAGTTCAAGAGGCTCAGGCTTAGTGCCGATGTATCAGGGAAAAAAGCACCGTCAGTCTCCCTTGCAAAAGTACCTTGAGAGTGTATAAAGATTCCTGAAATATCTTTTAGTACAGACTTTGGCATACCTGCTTCAATCAAATCTAGAATAGAAGCTTTAACCTCTCGGCGGATGTTGGCTGACATGCCATCTGGAGATTCGTTGATGCCTTCCAGCATGTTAACTGGAGTTAATGTCTCACCGTCTGATAAAACAATAGGGCCGTCAAACAAGCCATCGAATAGGCTGTCAATACGCGACTCATCTATAGAAGATCTGTTTGACCCTTGGCCTTTATTGATTTGCTGAATCGCCTCAGTCAGCGTTACGTCAGAGGAAGGTCTGGTTATGGTCTGACTGTATTGCATAGGTGTAGATGTGACTGCCTCACGGCCCGCTAAGGTAAGCTGAAAAGATTCATTCAAAGCCGTGGCAACCTGATCCGCGTCAGGCATAGATTGCGCTATCTCTAGAGCTTCCTGTGCCGATATCTCTGTAGGTATATTCTCTGGATCTGACTGCTTTACAATTGCTTCCTGTATGTCTACTGGAAGATCATCAACCTCGACTTTAATTTGAGCGAAGTTTGGTGGCTTAGTCATTTGTGCCTGTGCGCGGTCGAGTACAGACTTTTCTTTAATGGTCTTGCGCTTACCCTTGGCATCTCTTACTGCTAATGACAGTGGATTGCCGTCTTTGTCTTTTACGATTCGGGTGAGGGTATATTCTTTCCCCCGCAACGTGAATTTTTTGGTCTCTGGATCTATCTGAAAGTCGTTCTCAAATTCAAGGTCAGAGGCAGCAGCCACTACACCTAACTCAGCCGGTGATTTGTTCTGGCCTGACTCAATAAAGACATCGCCGTTATCCTGAGTGGACACATACAATCCATCTTCTTTTTCGATTAGAAGACCTTTGTTGCCATTGTATTCTACATCACGACCAATAAGATCAGTCATGGGGGGAGCGACATTAGCGGGATCTGGGAGTGAGCCACTAACTTCTGTAGGAGCATCCGCCTCAGGAGTTACTGGGGCTGGTGCCGGTATAGTTACCGTCTCACCAACACCTTCGTTTCGGTAGGTTCCGTCAGTAACTTCCTGTAATATTTTTTTGACATTCTCTCTTACGGCTGGAAGTCCGGCCACCTGATCTCTGATTTGGCGCTGAATAGATTCGCGTGAAGCCGTTGCTTCCCCTGAGTCAAGATCATCTCTTCGGTTAGGCAGTTCTCTATCAATAATATCTTGCTGCTCGGCAGCTCTAACGGCAGAGGGGTCAGTGCGAGGAATCTGCCGACGCTGCTTAGGTAGACCTTGCGCCCTAGCACGAACCTCTTCTTGCCGTTGCTGGGCTGTCTGTGCTGCGGACTGATCATCTATAACTACTTCAGGAGGCTGAGAGTTTTGTGCGATGTCAAAATCTTCTGGAGAGGGTAGCTGCTCTTGCCTTACTGTCGCCGCTCTTGTTTCAGGGTCTTGTGTTACCGCCCCTGTAATACCACCCATTGCGCCGCCACCAATAGCACCAGCTACAAAGGCGTTTTTGTACTGTGAAAACTTTCCATCTTCTAGCATTCTTTCAATAAATGACGATTCGAGCGCAGGGTCATAACCGCGTACCACTTCAAGCGCGGCATTCTGGACGATCTCTTGCATCATCTCAGTGACGCCTTCAGTGGCAGAGCTTTTACCAGCTTCAGTAAGCGCCCTTTTAAAGACCCCTCTTTTTTTCGCCATGACAGAGGCTACTTCTTCACTTGCATCCCTGAACGCACCTTGCGGAAGTATTCTTTTTAAAGCTCTCATCGGAGCCATTGCATCCAGAGCGCCAGACGCAACGCCAGTAATCATTGCCTCTATAGCGGCTTCTTCACCAGTCTCGTCATAGATACGAGTAAAGGATTCACCTGCTCCCGCTGCGGTTCCAAAAGCTGTTGCGCCAACCATCTGGCCTGCCAAGCCTCTCTTGGCTAGGGCTTCCTGACCGACAGTAGATCTAGCGTACTGCGTTGCTGCCTGTTTTTTAGTAAGCTGCTGTGCGCTCTGCTTTGCTATTACCTTTCCGGCGGCTGACATTGCAGCTCTCTTCGCAACAACTCCGACAGCGGCACCAGCACCGCCACCACCAATTAGGCTGGGTATAATGTTTCCTACAACAAAGGCAGAATAATTTACAAAGTCACCAATCCCCTCAATCTCTTCAATACTGCCTACATCAGCCGCGTTTTCAGCGGCTTCGTTCATCTGCTCGTTGTAATATTCCATGCCGTTGCGGAACATCTCATCGTCGCCGATTGCAGACCCTACAAGCGCACGGCCACCACCTCCAATTAAACCTTGAAGCTGATCTACGCCAGAAGACACGCCCTTCTTAAATTCATTTAAAGCACCAGTCTCGTCTTCCTCACCAAAGTCATAAAATTGAGATCTTCTATTTGGCTTATTCAGGTAAAGCATGTATGTCGGCCTTTAATCTATGTTGATAGGGATTTTGTTATTTTTTATTTATTTCGGTCATTAAAACCATAGAACGGACTTAGACCCTGACTCAACCTCTCCCTCATATGCACTCTAGCCTTCTCTTTAATTGACTCAGGAATGTTGTCCGCATTGCCCTCGATGTTCATATTTTGCAGAGTATTAATTTCGGCCTTAGTCAGCGTAGGCACCATTAACGGAAACTCTACTCCGTCCTCTTCAATGCTAACTTCTGTCATCATCCCGCCTTCCTGTACATTCCTATATGCCCCAAGGTATCCGATCTTAGATTTAGGGGTAGATCCTCTTCCATTAGCGCTAGCTCTATATTCACTGGGATTCATTCTTGGGTTACCCGATGGGCCAAGTATGCTCATCTTGTTAAACCACCTTTGCTGCGCGTTGCTTGAACTAAGCTGAATCTCAAAGTTATCGCCCGTCTTAAAGAAAACAGACGCCTGACTAAGCTCTATCTCATCTAAGGGTTTGCGGCCTTGCTTCTCTCTTTGGGCGTTAACTTTTTTAATCGCAGGGTGATCTCGTAATTGACTTAACATTAGGTCAACCTCGTCCCTGTCAGGAAGTGCCCTGTTATCTGGAATTAAGAGCTTATGCTCAACGTAATCCTCCCACTGATCGCCTTGGCTAAACTCAGCCCAAGTCATAGACGCGCCAGCAGTGACAGGCATATCCATTACCTGCCTTGCATCAAGATCCTTTAGAAGGTTAGTGCTTAATTCTAGTCTTGCTTTCTCGTAAGCCCTTACATCGTAGTTGCCACCATCATCCGAATATGCCTGTCTTCTTATGGCCTCTTTTAACGCCCTCTTTGCATCCGGTGTAAACGCTCTATAATAATTAATTCGCGCCGCATTTGCCTTGACTAGATCCTCAGTATAAATTCTCACAGGCGCTCCACCACCTTGACGACCCTCTGTCATATTGGTCAGATACATTGACCGTCTACCTTGTCCATCCTCAACAGTTACGGTAACAGTAGGCTTTAAGTATGGCCCTTTCCCTCCTTGGCCAGAATCGTCCTGAAGCAATGCTGATCGAGTCTGAATACCTACAACTGTAAATCCCTTGTTGTAGAATTCTTCTCCGGCGGCAGGATGAGTTTCTGGAGTAATTAGTGTTCCCTCCTGAAACTTTGCGCTGGTTTTTAGCACACTATCCATTGCGTTCACAACTGCCTTATCATCAACCTCTTCGCCGGCAGCAAGTTTATTCATGCTGGCTATGATTACATCGTGGTCTATAGGTTCTATAGGATCGAGTATGACCCCTACATCAGCTAAAGAGTCTTGGGTTTTTTTCCAGTTATCGAATAGGGCGTCATAGTCTGCCTCTGTTGATGCGTTCTCAGCGTTATTCAAAAAAGCAGTAGCATTCATTGCAGCGGTCTGATCCGCCAGAAGTTTTGCTTGCAGCTTTTCTTCCCGCTCCCTTTGAGCCTTTTGCGCGGCCAGTTGATCGTTTTGGGCGGCCCTTGTTATGCCCAGCCCTTCTTGTTTGCTGTCAAATACGTTTCGCTGATATTCAAGTGCCGCTGCTTCATTCGCTCTTCTTTCCGTGCCGGCTTGTGCTGTATTTGTTTGTACTAAAGTCCTATGAGCATCTGACGCTTTACCCTGCCTTATTTGTTCGGTTAAAACGTTTGATCGATGCTCGGCGGTTAGCCTTGCCTCCTCTGACCTATCGGTTTTGACAGCTTGCCTTTCGGCTGTGATAGCTTGCCTTTCGGCTTTTTTTTCACGACGATCATAAACGTCATTGACTAACCCGAAACCTGCCTGTACACCTTCTGAAAATGACATCAGTAACTCCTAGAATATTTCACTAAACAAATAACCAATACCAATCGCAATGGCTACGGGAGCGGCTATAGCGGCAAGCCCAGCCATGCCTCCTGCGGCTCCGCCTGCTACGGGAGCGGCTATAGCGGCTCCTCCTCCTGCGGCTCCGCCTACCGCACCAGCCCCTAAGGCTCCACCATAACCAGCAGCTACTCCGTTTAAGGTTCCACCGGCCCCTGCAATAACGGTTGAACCTGATACGGCTCCTCCTGCTGCGGCTCCTCCTGCTGCGGCTCCTCCTGCTGCTGCCGTTTTAGCTGCCTGCAATCCAAGATATTTGTTAACGCCAACAGCGGCACCCATACCTCCAAATGTAGATATAGTGCTTGTTTTTGCAGCATCTTCTTGCGCATCCATCTGTATTTTTTTCTGCGCTTCAGATACGTCTGCTTTAGCCACTGCTGCCATTGCAGCATTCGTATTTTTTCTTAGGCCTTGGCCTACCGTCATTAAGCTCATATGCCTCTCCCCGTGGCCGCCGCGTTCTGGGCGATACCTCCAAACGAGCCAGATATGAGCGCCTCTCGACGATCTGAATCTCTGGCTCTAGTGTCATTTAAGCCGCCAACTAATGTGCCGACTGTACTCATTTGATTCTGGTTACTAGGTGCGTTACTTAAACCGAAACGCTCCATGCCCCTGCTTTGCATCCCTTGAATTTTGTTTGCTGCTCCCGTCACTGCTGATCTTGTCCGCCCTAAATCACCTGCAAGAGCCTTTGTTCCGGTTGCTGTTATTTCACTGGCTAAAAAGTTCTCAACAGGAGCGTATCTAGTCATGTAGTCACGGGTTTGTGCGCGAATAAGATCTGCATACAGCTTGTCTCCACCCATATCTTCAGGCCTAGAGCCTGAGTAAGCGTATGGGTTAATGCCTGAGTAAGCGTTGTAGTTAGAGCCAGAGTACTCTGGGACACCTCGGTTAGCAGGGTCGTCGCTGGGGAAGTAAAAGTTCTCAACATCACGCACTTGCTGCGAGTTCTGGTCGCCATACATGGCGATTAGTGCATCAAGCATTAGCCAGTGCCTCCTTTATTGGTATACATTCCAGCTCCAGCGCCGACAACCGTTCCTGCAATATTTTGAGCGCCTTGTCGTTTAACGAAGTCTGCATCTGCCTGCGTCTTCGCCAAAGACATTGAATCGCTAAGGCGGCTTACATTCCCTTGAATGGTCTCTGTCTGGAGACCTTGGCCTGCCCTAACAACATTCGTTAACCCTTGGTAGGCCTTATCTGTCTGCCCAACTGCTGCATTACCACCAGCCTGACCAACGCTTCTTGCTGTGGCTTGATAGATTGAATCCATCTTTCCGCCATATGCGCCGGAGGTAGGATCTATTCCTGCCTGAAATAACTGGTTCTGATAAGATGGGAGCTTATCCTCGTACAATCCTAGCGTCTGGTTCATGGCGTCGCCCATCGGCTGTTGATATGCCTCATTTCCAAATGCATTGAGATTATCTTGGATGAAGGCATTTTCTAGGGGAACAAAAACGTCACCGTACCTTCGTAGGCTAGATGCAGCCTGCTCGGCTAACGCCAGCTTAGACGCCTGCTCCTTTTCTTCGTAACCACCGCCGCCACCACACATATCACACCTCTTTCTTAAATATTAGTCCGGCCTGTCTGAAGCCCTGACTTTGAATAAATCTTGAATACCCCTCACCCGCTATACCGGAAGTGATGCCTATGCATACTTCTACCGCATCACGCTGCCTTGCCCACTCTGTAAAGTCGGTTATCATTGTGGCTAGATGGGGGCCTATGTTGTCTCTATGTTCAGGCTTAAATACCACTGTCATCTCTTGTGCTATTACACTCTCCGAGAAGAAGTACTCAACGGCACTTCCTAGAAAGAATCCCACGATCTCATCACCATCTGTACACACGCGCATGAAAGTATTTGATTCAGGATTTTTCCCCGAAGTCACAAATTTTAGAGCCTTGTCTGATGACCAGCCGCACTTGGAGAAATCACTATTTTGTTGGAACCATAGCCCTAAAGAATTGATCTGATCAAAGTCTTTGAGCGAGGGTATCCTCACTATATAACTCAAAAGTATTACCTAAAATTTTTAATCGCGGAGGCTATATTCGATCTGAAATAAAACGCTCAGATGAGTAGCTTGCGGGTCGGCTGTTTAAGCCGTATGTCTTATATATAGTACGTTACGTCTTGCAAAATCAACAAGTAAATAATTATTCTGTGACGCTTGCAAGGCCCTTATTCAGGCTTATTTGCGCCATCCTTAACAGCTTTAATCGCTCTGTAAAAGCTTCCGGTTTTATCTAGCGTCTCGTTATTAATGTCATGCCAAATCATATCGAGCTGATCCTCCAACCCACCGTAGTTGGATTGCCGAACCTGCTCCCATGTCAGCTCAGGATTCCCCTCCACCGACCCGACCACTGTCTGTATATCTGCATCATATGCAAACCGCCGCGTTTGAGTGCGAGGATTTTGTATAGCACCACCCTCATCAAACAAACACCAGTTATCGTCATCTCCAGCGATACTTTGAGGCCCAATAAGTATCTTATTGTTTTCATGATCCCACTTAACATACTGCTGCATTATCTCGCTCCCATAATAAAGCCTGACACTTCGTAAACTCGATCAAGGGTAGTGGAGTTATCGCTGTCGGAAATCCCTGAGCTGCCTGTCCGCGTTACTTCTAATTTCATATTAACAACCGCCGTTGTAGCAGTAGCCAGAGAGCCACTAACAGCAAACTGTGCATAAAGATTAGTGTTAGCTTTAAATCTAGTCTCGCCAACAAGTTGATATGCGCCAGTACCAAGCTGCATATATAGCTTAAAAGAGTAAGTCTTATTGGCCGTAGAATCGTACCAGCCCGTGATCGAGCCAAATGGTTTATGGCCTACGGTTAAATGAGATGTAGCCGGAAGTTGCACAGCTATTACCTGCACTACCCCCCCACCAGCAGCAGCATTTCCACTAAATGGCACCGTAGTAGTCGATCTGAATGGAAGCAATTTATTAACATCGCCCGTCAGCTTGTTCGCGTACACGGTGGTGCCAGACATAATGGTTGCGCTAATGCTGGTTCCGGTAAGAGAATTAACATTTACCGAACCAATCTGCAAAACACCACCAACGCTAGTTAAAGACGAACCGTCAATATTTAATAGCGATGTACTAATTGTGCCTGCATTAATCTTGTCCGCAGATAAGCTTGCTATCTTTGCGTTATCAATAGCCGCATTGCCTATCTTTGCATTTGTAATAGCGCCATTTAATATGAAGGCTTGCTTCATATAAACACCCGCAGGAACTGATACGCCATTTAAAGTGGTAGCCTGAAGCACAGCAAAAGGGACGTGAGCCGCATTCGGATTGTTCGTCTGGGCGCTTGTGTCAGTGGAGTGGACAATTGCAAATTTGTCGGCGTTAACAATAAAAGCTGACGAGGGTGTCCCGTCCACATCAGTACTTGATAGGCCAAATCCTGCAACGTGGCCATTATTGTCAATCTTCACAGAGTACTGAGCATTTAAACCGTTGACACTAGACGCCGATGTATTCAGCGCTTGCTGGAGAGTGACGTTATCCGCTACACCTGTTGTTGGGTTGGTGTAGCTTGAGCTAAGGTAATCTATTTGGGTAGCTGTCGCTCGCGCCGTGCCATTCGCATTCAGCACAGACGTTTTCATTGTGCTTAAATTTGTAGAGGAAACTACGGCGTTCCCGTCGCTATCTTTTAATATCGAGTTTAGGCCGTGAATAGATTGCGCTGCTGCGGAACTAGAATTTCCGTCAAGCAGATTCAGCTGTGTAATCTTACTCGCGCTATCTTCAGTGCGAGCTATGTCGCCGTACAGCTTCCAGTTAGTTGTTGGCGCTGCAAACGTAGTTGGTAGGGTGTCCGACGTGCCTGCGGTTACAGCGATAAGACACACATACAGCTTTCCACCGGCATCTCTAACAACATCGTTAACTGCATATGTGCCCGATGCAACCCAAGTCGGTATCTTCCCTGTTACCCCAGCAACCGCAGTGCCCACAGTACCCGCGACTTGGCTGGCGGTTTGATAGCCTCGTCCCGTAATATTACCGTTAACGTCTATTACGGTTTGGTAAGTCGATAGCTGTGTGCTAAGAGATGTAGCAAGCTCGCTGGATGTTATTGCATTCGATAAAGTATTTATAAGAAAAGCGACATCTGGCGCTGTTTGTCCTAGTGTTCCGGTAGATCCATTAAATGGCCCCGAAAGACCATTTTCGTTGACCGCTCTAACCCAGTAATAAAATGAACTGCCAGAACCTACGTTGTCAGCATACGTACCCGTTGATTGTGTAGTCGTTGCTAGCATGGCCGCAGCGGCTATGTTGTCAGAAGTGTTGCGCCATATTTCAATATGTGCGTGACCTATGTATAGAGTCAAGTCCCAGTTAAGTAGGATATTTTGGAATGCTCCACTTGCCTGCAAGTTAGTCGGTGCTGGCGGGGTAATTAAGTATGGAATTTTGTCTGGAGGAGTAAGCTCTCTTGAGCTTCCACTAAAAGCTGTAGATCCAGCTGGAAGCTTTGCTATACCAGAATCAAGAAGGTCTCTCGCAGTGATCGCCCTATCAAGAGGGTCACCACGATGTCCGCAAATGATATCTAGATTTTCTTTTAGACCATCTGCAAACCTCTTATCCTGACCCGCCCATTTCAGTGGGACTAACATGTTGTCCTTAAAGTTACTCAAGTCCAATCTCCGCAGCTGATTCGTAAACACAAAGCTCGTTTATTGGCACTGAGCCTGTAACCTCTACTTCAAACTCCTGTCCTTTATAGCCAGAAGGTAGCCTGAATAACTCGCTGCTAGCTACCACTTGCGTATGCTTCAATACTCCGTCCGCAAAGATCTTAAACGTCAGCGGCTCTTCTTCGCTTACCGAAATTGAATTTCCCATTGCGTTGCCGTGGACAGTGCAGTAGTACTTTAACGAGCTTGGCGCACTTGCCGGTACAGTAAAAACAACTTTCGCTCCGGTAGATCCGGCAGTTCCTGTTGTAGTCACTCCCGTCGTGTAGCTGGCATCAGAGGATGTTTTAAAGGCCAGCGGGTGATTACTGTTGCTAGAATCTGACAAATCAAACGTATATGTTACGCCCCTCTTTAAGGTCAGCGCTGGCGCAGTCCCAAGCCCTGCAATTGCATACTTATTTCCACCGCTATTAACAACTGTAACTGTGTGGGTTACAGAGGTAATAGAGTAGGAGTCACAATCAACCTTTGCTACAGCAGGATTTATTGGTCTTGGGGTGTAGAATTTTTTTGACCGCCACTTGAGATTTAAGGCCGATCCTTCTGCAAACTTTACTACGCTTCCGTTAACGACAAGGTATAGCTCATCATTTTCAAGATCGCTAAATCCAGCAGTTGCATGGAAATCCAAACTAACAAAACTATTTTTCCCACCGCGAGGATCAAAGATGAAACCCTTGTTCTCAGAGGCTGTAGAGTAGAACCCAATGTAGTGACCTTCCCACAAGAACCCCACTAAGGATGATGGGACGAACGCCTGCCACTGATCCCGTGTCAGTATTTGACCAGTAGCGATCTTTAATCCCTGCTCACTACCGATAACAAGCCCGTCTGGAGAGGCATACATAACATACTCCCCCATATCTACCACGCTTCTCTTAGACACGCATGAAAGTGTAGAGTCAATCTCTGTCATTGCCATGCTAGAAGGATCAAGACCCTGAATGATTGCTGGCTTTTCTTTTGTAAGAATAAGCAACCCGCTCGTTAGTGGGGCTATTGCGACTATGTCACTCTTTACCGTTAACTGGTAGTCGGTAGGCCAAGCATGGGGCTGAAATGACTCGCTAAAGCAAACCGCCTGACCACTAAAACCTGCAAGGATTCCGTTAGGCATAGCTACCAAACCCTGCATAGCTCCATCTGGATGATCTGCTGATACATCGTCTGGCGGAGCTGCAAATGACGCTGTCGGGATTTCTTCTCCCAGATCAATATTTGCTGTAACGTCTAAGTAAGTTGCATTTGCAAAGGCTACATCCGCAACAAACCTGTATACCCCTGTGGAGTCCGTTCGATAAAGTCTTTTAGATGTAATGTTGTAGCCTGCTACATTGCTGCCAAATGTCACCGTTGCGTTCTGGTCGGTATACACGTCTACAATATTGGCTAATGTCGGCACGGAGGGAGGCCCCTCCTCTCCGTAAGCAGTAACGTAGGTATATATGTAGGAGCGCGACAATGGAGTTTCAGTATCAGTCAGCAGAGTTGCCGACTCAGCGCTAGCGTCTTTGTTTGACAGCACAGGGGCGGAAGGGAGGCTTGCCGGAAAAGGAAGACCGAGGCGATAGTAAGTTCCCGATCCAACAATAGATGATAAGGTCATCTCAGGGTATGCGCCATAACGGCCCGTTAGGTAAATGCGTTCCCACGGATCTTCTGCGATAGGACTTCTTACTATATTAAGGTCGTTATCGCTTCCGATCCATATGCTATCGGTATATTTAAACAAGGTCTTGGTCTGCGCCGAGACACTGTAACTCGCAACGGGGGTTATACTGGCTGAGGCATTTCCTTTCCAAGGCTCTAACCGGCCTGAATCGAGTCGTGTATTTTGGGCAATTTGAGCAACATCATTTGGAAGAAGTCTAGAGTATATTTTTGGGGCAGTGCCACCAAAGGTATTGATTTTAAATCCTGTCATTTCTTAGCCTCAGATTTCTTATTTATAACGCCCTCAAATGCGCCGCCTCCAAAATAAAATCCGACAATCGTGAGGCAAATCCAGTCGATCTTAAATGATGTGATTAATTCTTGTACCTGCGAGATGTCTTTATCCATAAAGAAGAGCGCCAAGACCATAAAATATGATCCAACAAATGTGCAGCAAAAGATTAGGGCTAGGTAACGCTGTGCAATCTTAAATGGCGAATACGCCGATAGCAGGTCTGTCTTAGCCTTTGTTTTGGCCTCGATCATTTCTGTATCGCTTGTGTGCATGGAGTCTATGAGACCCAGCCCCTTCGAGATAACGTCACCGCTTCCCAGTATCGTACTTAAAATTCCCATCTCACTTCCTCGTCATATAAGCTGATGCCCCAAAAAACATTCCAATAACTGATGCCTGACTAAGAAACAGCATGTCGCTTAGTGAGGCCAGTGTCTCTAGTCTGCTTTCTGGTATAAAAGGCAGTAAAGGTAAGAGTGCATAAACGCACATTGATATCATCGCTACCCATGCCATTTTTCTTTGGCTGTCTGCTTTCTCTTCCCTGAGCTGCAACTCAACCATCTCTTGATGCTTATGAATTTCATCGTCCGTAACAATCCCATCGTTATTTAAGTCAAACTCAGCATAGCGAGACTCTGGCTCTAACCTTTTTGGAGACATTTTTAGCTTCCTAGTTCGGGTCTTGTGTCAGGAAACGAATCTGTGGACGGCCATTGACGCAATGCAGTCCGGTAGGTCAGGATGTTGTCACGATTCGGCCAGTCTGGGGTCTGTGAAGCTGTGTCTGTAGATGACAGTTCTGCATCGCGCCATCCGCGAGCAGTTTCTTCTGCTGTTGGTGCGATAGGTGCAGCCGCTACCCACTCTTCGTAATAATCAGAAATTGATTGCACAAAAGCCTCATCAGATAAGATGCAAGGATTAGTGATGTTTCCATCAGCGTCTTTAATTATCCATTTATTGCTCATAGTATTCTCCTTACCCTATCGCCGTGTACATGACAATAATTAAGCCGTGGCCACCAGCGCCTGAAGTAGTCCGCCCTAGTTGAGTAGGTGCTGCGCCAATCATGCAAGCACCGCCACCAGCGCCTATGCCACCGTCACCGCCTTGTATAGTATTAACGTATTGGTTGTAGACAGCCCCTCCACCTGCTAAAAATCCTCCGTTAGACCTATCGCCCTGCACAGTTGAAGCAGACGCATAACTTCTACCGCCTCTTCCACCGCCTCTCAACTCTCCGTTAGTATTCTCAAACTGAGGACTTATAACATCAGAGTGTCCTCCATAAACGCTATTACTTACGTCATTGTGTTCGATATCATGGTTAGTGCCAGCGTTTCCAGTACCTAAAATACCAACAGCGCCTCCAGTACCTATTGGAAGACTGCCAGCGCCACCAACGCCTCCTGCATTATTTACATCACCTCCTGAAGCTGTACCGCCTGCTGCTGCTGTCGCACTGTTGTTTATACCCCCACCACCACCGTTAGCCGCGAGGCTTGATGAGCCGTCCGTTGCAGTAGTATTTCCGCCAGCATTACCGGTTCCTTGACCATTTTGCGGAGCGCCACTTGCTCCTACAACCATTGTCCAGTTGGTGCCTGTGGAAAGAGTAACTACTTTACGAGAGTATCCTCCAGCAGCGCCTCCACCCGCCTTTTCCTTTGCCTGAGAAGTAGCTCCAGAACCGCCAGCGCCTATGCAATGGATAACCGCAGTACCGTTAAACGGAGGTGTCCATGTTGTTGATTTGGTAACGGGGATTGTAAATAAAGTACCACCACCACCGCCTGCTGATATTAGGTCAGTTAAATTCGACATTTATATAAACACCCATGATGAAGTTGATGTGCCAATAAGCCCGATAGACATATTAGCTACGTTGATTGTTAAGTCTGTTGCAGAGCCTACGATGGTGCTGCTATTGCGCCCAATGACTGTTGTGTCAAAGTTACCTACAGTTACGTAGACCTTCATGCCCACAGTAGGAGTTGGAAGAGTTAGCGTCACACCTGATGCACTGACGAAATGATGTGTGTTAGGTGTAGCGTTTGCATTGCTGCCTACAGTTGCTGTAGGGATACCAGTGTTGTCAAGAACGCTTGAGGATACTTTAGTAATCGACATCAGTTCACCTCAGGTCTTGTGTCTGGAAACGAATCTGTGGAGGGCCATGCTCTTAGATCAGTACGGTACGTTAAAAGAGCCGCACGTTGTGGATGATCAGGTATTGCAACCAATATGTCAGTGCGAGTTAATTCTGCATCACGCCATTGCTTTGCGTATACTTCTTGAGTTTCAAGCACTTGTTCATATATAACGATAGCCATTAGAGTATCCTCGAATACAGCGGTGAACCCGCTTCTGATGTTGAAGAGGTAAGACCGACTACTTTTGTTGTAGTAAACTTATAAGCCTTTTCATTACTAAGCACACAAATCCAAAAATTAGACCCATCATAGGTAATACCTGTATAAGCAGTATTGCTACTGTTACCAGCTACTCCCGATACAAAAGAATACCCCGCTAAAGTATTTATAAAAACCCCGCCAGTTGAGTATTTATCAATAGTAGAATCAGCTCTCATTGCATAAATATAACCGTCAGCAACAGTTAAAGAGCAGCCGCTAGCCTGCACCGTATAGCTTTGTCCTGAGTAGACCCCAGCCGCAGTAATCTTATAGACTGTATTATTAGAATATTGAGAGACATGGAAGTGCGACCCGTCCCAAGCAGCAGAACGTGGAGAAGAGGAAGGAGTAGTCGAAAAGCTAGAGTTTAGATAGACACCCGCAGTGTTGTACCGCGCCACCCAATCGTACTGATCGCCTACGACATATAAATGTGTTCCATCGTAACCTAATCCTCTCGCGTTAGTTTCTGACCCACCTAAAGTCCCTATAGTAATTAGAGCAGAACCCCCTGTATTTGCAAACTTTTGCATACTTGCTGAATAAAGTACCCAAATATCAGAACCTATAGCCACAATGCCTTTTGGTGCTGATGCGGCACTAAAGTTAAAACTCCCGTTAGCTATGGTAGATATAACGGTACTTGCATTAGGATAGTCGGACACTGAGGTCTCTGTAACTCCAGACTTTAGCCACTTCTCGCCTGACTCTGTTGTAATAAGATTGGCTGTACTGTTGATAAACTTCTGGTCATTGACCTCTGAGCCGCCGCCGCCACTACTTATAAAATCACTAAAGTTGCTCATGCCATTACCCATCCGCGTGTCGCGTCTGTAAATATAAATTGAATTGAAAGGTACTCTTTGTCCAGTGTCATATCAGTGCCGCTAGACATAATGTTACTGCTGTTGCGACCCACAATTGTGTTAACAAAGTTACCCACGGTAATCAGCACTCGCTGACCAGCCGAAGGTGACGCAGGCAGCGTTATAGTCTGACCTGCTGCGCTAACGTAGACATGAGTATTAACTGTGGCTGTCAACGATGATGCTGTGGCTACTGTGGTGATGCCCACTGATATTGGGTCAGAAGCAATTTGAGAAGCACCAATTGAATCGTCTGCAATAACGCCAGCCTTTACTTTTGTTAAAGCCATAGTTATTCCCCTATAACTGGTCGTGTGTTGGGAAAGCCGTTGATGTATTCACCAGCTTCGTTTCTTGCAGGCCATTGCCTAAGTGCCTCGCGGTACACTAGGATGGCTGCTGCGTTCGGGTAGTCAGAAACTGTGGCGGCTATGTCTGTGCGAGCGAGTTCATCATTGCGCCAGAAGATTGCTGCTGATGTTGGCGAAACATGGTCTGCTTGTATAACTAAAGTCATCATTTAATCCTCACATAGTTTTGCTCACCAGTAGTGGCTGCTCCAGACGACGTAGAAACTACGCCAATTTGGTTTAGGTATTTGAAGACTTTATTAGCAGTTTCATCTACCACCCAATAAGCTGAAGCTCCAAAATTTATCCCTACAGGTCTTGTACCTTGAGAAGAAACACTTAGTGTTTTACCCGTATATACGCCAGCGGCTGTAAACTGATAGACGCTGTTATTTTGCCGCCCGCACACCCAGAAAAAGCTGCCATCCCATGTGATGCCTTGTGCGTTGTTGTCTTGTGCAGTGATGTTATAAACTACGTTCTGGTAGGTTCCGCTAAGGTTATACTTGTGAATGGTTGAGGCACTGCCATTTCCGCTTACGACCCACACGAATGAGCCGTCCCACGCTAGTCCTTTACAGGTAGTTGTTTGAGCTGCAATAGAAAAACTAGTGTTAAACGAACCAGAACTAGTGTACCTAGACACTCTATTATTCTGAGTACCACACGCTAAAAACTCTAGGCCGTCTCTGTCAGTTAAGCCAAACATATCAGAGTCTTGAGCAGCTACTGAAAAACTAGTTCCTGTATAAGAGCCAGCGGTTGTGTATTTGTATACAGTATTGTTGTATTTTCCCAGCACCCATAGATGTCCACTCGCATAAGCAACCCCTGACTCAGCACTCATCTGACCTGCTGTGCTGAAATTTGTTCCAGTATATGCCATATTTTGTGTGGCATCTGGGTAAGTAGATGTGTCTGTTGACGTAACACCGCCTTTGAGATACACACGACCATCAGCCAAAGTGATTAGGTTTTCTGCTGAGTTTATATTTATTTTTTCATTTATTACTGAGGCACTACCGCCCCCACCTAAACTTATAGCCATTTCAAAGCTCCTTAAATCCAATCGTTGCGTTCACAAAAACAAGAGTTGCAGCAGCGTCTGCCGCCAAGGTTCCGTCTTGTGTTTGCGAATTAATCTTAGAGCCATTACGACCCACTGTGACTGTGCCTGTGCCAGCGTTTTTAATGAAGACTACGTTGCCAGCACTAGGGCTTGCAGGCAGGGTAATTGTCACTGAGCTTGCTGA
>Ga0308011_10000347_pt1 | contig 25432 bp, 21 predicted proteins | sample Neamet177_FD_203144 | JGI IMG/M metagenome (GOLD analysis project Ga0308011, IMG submission 203144) | Marine microbial communities from water near the shore, Antarctic Ocean - #177 | ecosystem: Environmental > Aquatic > Marine > Unclassified | place: Southern Ocean | collected 2014-07-25 | reverse complement strand
AAAGATTAAAAAAAATTTGATATAAAATTGAAAAGAATTTAATTCAATAAAACTTTATTTTTATTGAATTAAATGTTGAGTTGCTACGAATGTGTAAAAAGAAAATCTAGACCTATTATAAAGATGAAGTTTGTAATTCCAACATATAAAAGATCTGAGAGTATCGGATTAAAAACACTAAAGACTTTAAAAGAAGGAAAGGTTGAGGCAAAAGATATATGGGTATTTGTCGCAGATCAACAAGAATGGTTTGATTATCAAAAGAATGTTGATGCCGAACTTTACGGGCATCTTATTATAGGGGTTCTTGGATTGAAAAATCAAAGAAATTTCATTACACATTTTTTCGAGGAGGGAGATGAACTTGTATGCTTAGACGATGATGTCGAGAAAATTGAAGAACTTCATGAAGAAAAGTTAAGACCCGTTACAGATTTAACTTTATTTTGCCAGAATGCCTTTCACAGATGTAAAGAAGAAAAATGCCGATTGTGGGGGGTTTATCCCGTTCATAATGCTTACTTTATGAGAGATAGGGTTACAACAGATTTACGTCCAATTGTTGGTTGTTTCTGGGGAAAAATTAACAGTCAAGCACTCACATTAATTATGGACGAGAAAGAAGATTTTGAAAGAACACTAAGAAATTACTCTTCAGACGGGAAAGTTATTCGCTATAATAATGTTTGTTACAAGACAAAATACTATAAGAATAAAGGCGGAATGCAAGCTGAAGGAAAAGACAGAAAAGCAGAAGCCCTTAAGTCCGCCCATAAGTTGATTGAATTATTTCCTGATTATTGTAAGCTCTATTTAAAGAAGAAGAGCGGGCATCCAGAAGTAAAACTTAAGGACAAGAAGCCCAAGAAAAAAGACTTTACAGGAAACTGGAAAAAAGACTGTGAATACATGCAATCTATTCTGGAAAAATATGAATATTATGTTGGCTCAACAAGGTCGAAGATGTTGTATGTAAAGCCAGGTAATGGTTCTGTTCTGTATGGGACTACTTGGAAAGGTTACTTGACAACAAAGCCAGACGGCACAAAGATTATGAGACAAAAGCATAGTAAAGGAAAATACAATACAAATTTCAAAAGAGACAATCCAGAACTGGGAGGAATTCTGAGACAATTTCAACAACTACACTTTAAGGATTTTGAATACAATCAGGTGACAATCAATAAAAACTTCCCTTGTCCGCCTCATTTCGATTCAAAAAATTGTGGAGAAAGTGTTCTGATTGCTTTCGGGAAATATAAGGGTGGTAATACTTGCTTATTAAACAATGAAACAAAACTGATAGAAAAATATGATGCGAGAAAAGAGCCGTTAAAATTCAACGGTTCTGAGATTTTACATTGGGTTGAACCGAAAAGAGCAATGAATTATGACAGATTTTCTCTGGTTTATTACAATCATTAACTTACGTCTATTTAAGTATTTAAAAATGTAGCAATAATATATATATGAGTGTTTATTCAATTGAATGTAAATGTGGAAAATGCTATGTGGGTTCTACCCGTAGAAAACTTCCGATGAGAGCCAACGAACACAGATCTGAATTTGTCAATCCTAATAGAAAATCTTTTTATTCACCTGTCTATACACATTTTAGAGAATGTGGATTAGAACAGAAAGACATGAAGTTGAGCCTTTTACATAGTGTTATAGAAAGTGAAAATATTAAAAAGAAAGAATCTGAATGGATTGCCACATTAGGAGAATTAAATCAATACGATGCTGTGCCTAATTTCGGCAAGTATTTAGCAAGACGAGATAGAGCTAAGATTAAGGGGCAAGTTATCCACGAGTGTGAATGCGGGGGAACGTGGAGCCACAATCACCACGCCAGACACAAGAGAAGTTTAAAGCACACCAAATTTATTAAAAATAAAATCTTAGTTAATAATATAAATGGTGAAGAAGAAAAGAGCAATTAAGGGATCGAAAAGCAAAACAAGACCAGGCGACCTCAATTACACTACCAAACGCGGTAACAAAGACTTTCACGAAGCTGGTAAAGATGTGAAGAAGAAAAGAGCACCTTTCAAGAAGCCAGTAATCAAACTTGAAAAGACATCTGCGAAATTAGGTGGTGAGACTGTCAAGTTTATGAAAGGTGGGCTCCATAAGTCTTTGAAAGTTCCAGAGAGTTACACCTTCTCTATACCTATAATGAGGAAGCTTAATAAACATATAGATGGTAAGTCATTCAAATTTCAAGGCAACACCATTAAAATGACACCCAAAATTCACAAGCAACTAGTTCTAGGTATGAACCTGATGAAAAGAAAATAATTATTTTAATTAATATTTTTAATTAATATAATTAAGAAAAATTTGATTATAATTCTTTATTAAATTGAAGCAATATAAAGATAAATTTAAATGAGTATATATAATAAAATGAGTAAAAAAAAGAAAATGAAAATGCTTGAATTTTGTAAAATGAATGGCATACAAACAATGCCTATAAAACTTGAGTTCAAGCAGAAATGTAACAAAATAACGAAGAAACCCGTTATATTAAGCGATGGCAATCCGAAAATGTTGAAATTATTGAAATGTGGAAGTAAAATGAATTGGTTCAAAGATGAAGAAGACGGACATGCGAAGATTAAGAAGAGATGGGAAGAATATAATAACGGTAACCCAAAAGGTTACAATCACTTTGCTTGGGATACAGGAGGGATATATAAAGCTATTGATATTGATTGTGAAGTTCTTCCAGAAGTTGAAGGCAAGACAAATCCGATCAAATTATTGAAAGACCTGCTGCCATATAAAAGAAGCACAACGAAAAGCTTTGGACGCCATTTAATATGTGAGCTTCCTGAAATGACAGGAAAAGGAGACAGGATTGAATTTCCTGAAAAATATGGGGTTACAAACGATGGAAAGAAAGGCATTGAACTTTTGAACGGTCAATGGGCTTGGTCTCACTTTGATGCCTATTTATCTCGAGTTGAGAGAGCCGTTAAAATTACAAAAGACCTTATAGACATCCAGGAAGTTCTGACACAAAAAACACAGAAAACACAAAAAACACAACAAAAAAAAGAAAAGAATTCAAAGAAAACAGAATTAAAATTAATGACAGTTGCTTCAAAATATAAACATTTACAGGACAATTTATGTAATTATTGTATAAATTGTAATCCTGATGATGAGATTGGTAAAACAACTGGAGTTATACATGCATGTCACAATTCAGCCGATGAGAGTGTCTATGATTTAATGCTTGATATTTTGAAGCAAGGTAAGCACCACGATGGTGATGAAGGTTGGGTCAGAAAAATCTGGAAATCTTCAAATGAAAAAACAGACAAGAAATATGTGGGACATTGGAATAAATTAAATCGTAAGCCTAAGATAGAGTTTCATTTACAAGAACTGGAATTTACTCAAGTAGCGGCAGCAGAAGTCATGACAAAGATTACAAAAAATGATTTCATCATAACTCCAGATGAAAAGGATGAGGGACTATATTTCTGGCAAGAAACAACAAAATTATGGACGCCACTCAAAAAGGATAAATGTGTCATTCGTCGCATTTTGAGAAGGATAGATGAAGTTAAAAAAATTTACATAAATAAGTTTCACGAATTATATCCAGAAGAAGAGGATCATCCGAAAGAACTAAAACAATTATTCTCAACGAGATCAAGTCAGCAAGCAATAGGGGCTAATACCCTTGATAATATTATTAATGAAAAGCCTCCCATTCAAGTCAATTTCAATCAAGAACCTGAGACCAAATTCTTGTTTCAATTTAAGAATGGAGCTTACAATTTTGTAACGGGTAAATTAGAACCCAGAACAAGAGAGATGCATATTTCAGAATGTCTCCCATATGATTACAGGGATATTGATGAGGAACTTCAAAAGAAGATAGATATTGTAAAAAGAGATTTTCAACGGATATTACAAGGGGAGTGCCTTGAAGCACACAAGAAATGGCGAGCTTCCTGTATGTTAGGTATGCCGACAGAGAACTTCATGCTTAATCTAGGGATAGGCGGAAATGGTAAATCCTATTCGGCAGAGACCTTTCAATTTGCCTTTAAAATATATTGTGATAAACCAGCAAAGAACCTCTTTGACAAGAATAATGATAGAGCTCTTTCGAAACAATTTCCAAAGTATTTTGAAAAGGCAACGAGATTGATTTTTATGGAGGAATGGAGCGGAAACATAGATATTGAACTCTTCAAAGAAGTTGTTGGAGCCAGTGAGATGGATGTTGTGCCTCTTTACAAAGGTTCGGTTACAATGCCAATCATATTTAATATTGAGGCATCGACAAATAAAGCTCCAGATTTAGAGTATGATCCCGCTGCTAATCGTAGAGGTTTAGCTCAAGAATTCAAGAGTGAATTCAGACCAAAAGGTAAAGCATTTTCAGATCAAACATATGAAGTAGATGAAGCAAAACATCATTATAGGTCTGATGGAACAGGCAGCAAAACAAAATTTAAAAATTCAGAATGGGCTCTCGCATTGTTTCATTACTATAGACCAGAAGCAGAAGCACTCTCTGCGAAAGGAGGTGCTCTTGAAATGCCAAAGTATTTATCCGAAGCTTTCGAGGGAACTATGAAAGAAGGGTCGAAATTCACTGATTTCTTTGATAATTGTGTCATAATGGAAGAGGCTCAAACAGCATATAAAAAAGATGTCAAGAAAGCCGTTGGTTGTTATTTCGGTTCATGTGACAAGAAACTCGATTGGACTACAATCAATCATGAATTCAAGAAAAGAGGTTACATCTATGATTGTGACAAGAACACAGGAAACAGGAGCAATGGCACCTTCAAGAAGGGAGCTTATATCAATTGTATAGTCAATCTACAGGATGCGATGCAGATGCTTGAATCTGAAGATGAAGATGAATTAGACTATAAATATAAAGATTAAATTCCGAAAAACACAAAAAACACAAAAAACACAACTATTTTAAAAAAGAATCTCATATTACAACAAAATTTCAAAAAAAAAAAGCAATCTCAAACAAAATATTTTATTTCAGATCATCGGTTTTTTCGGTTTTTTCGGTTTTTTCGATATTTTTCTTACAAATGATAAGATTTTTTATACAAATAAAGCTACTTGTATAAAAATGATTTTAAAATTAAACAGGATCGGCGATTTCATTGATGGATTTTTGAACTTGAGATTCAACTTTTCCTAGAACACATTTAGAACCACTAATTAAGCATAAACAAGCGTGGGCTAATCCATTTGATTTATTCTTTAGTAGGGGGAGAATCTCCGATACAAGAAGTAAGGCACCCAGAATATAGGTGGAGTAGTCGTAACCGTGTAAATTATCACTGAGGTTTGGTAAGCTATTATCAAGGTCGAGAGCGGTGGCATTCATATATATAGCTTAAGATTTTTTTTTTGATTTCTTATCGTTCTTAGATGGATTATTCAAATCACTACCAAAGATATCTTCAGCTTTGGCGTGTTTGATAGGCTTGAGAGTTTCAGCATCAAATGGGCGGCGTTTGACCCGTTTCTTTTTCTGGTTAGTGTTTGCTAATTTAAAGGCTCTTGTAAAATGTGGCATTTATAAATATTAATGAGAAAAAAAAAATATATTTAGATAATATATAAAATGTCCCTAATTGTCTTAAATTCCAAAGGCTCAGACCCAGAAGATTTTTCAAATTACATGACTGAAAACATTGAATTTCCCGCTAATGCAGAGGTTTGCTTAGTAGGTTCTCACATCAACAGAAAATTAATGATAGAAAAAGAAGTCCAATTTTCTAATCAAGGTAATGCTTTACATTTTCAATACGGTCACGGTGGAACTTATTTAGCTGGAAGAACCTATACAGCACACTCACCTTATACTTATAATTTCCACAATAAAGCAGGTATTTTTCCTATGAAGTTTAAAGGGACAGCAGAAATTACAGCATCAGCTAATGCCTATTTAAATGACCCTGCTTTCACACCGATTTCACCATTAGTTGGAGGTTGGGCTTGCACTGTTCCTGTAGGGACAGATTTATTCGAAATCCATAATACTCAGAGAATTCCCGACAGGGCACAATCCGAAGGCAACTCTACAGTATCGGATTTCGCATTTGTCCCAGGTGGCACAAATATGAATAAAGGTGGAAATAATGTAACTGAACTATTAAAAAATTCAGATGGTTCTATTCTTGAATTTCTACCAGGACAGCCTTGGGTATCATGTAAATCAACATCCAAAGCTTTATCAAATTTCGTAGACACAAAACCATTATTTAATACTGACACAGGTCAAAGAATAGCAACATTCGCACCTTTACCATCAAATACAGGGATCACAGGAGGAGGTTGGCATTGGCAATTTAATATTGCTGTAGCCGAAGTAGAAACTATCGTTGGATTAAGGGGCGGTATTATAGCTTCAGGTGGAGAATTAATTAATCCTAATAAGGGAGATGAGCTAAATGGAATTAATTCTAATTTAAATAGATTAAGTAATAATACTGATTTTTGTTGTTGGTGGCAAATAGATCGTTTTGCTCCTGCCACAGGTGTGATGACAGTAGGATTATACAAAAGACCTATTACGCCAGCAAATGCTTTAACTCCTAATCAAATGGTTGGAGCAATAAAATGGGGAGAAATTGCTATGCCAGCTTCAGCAGAATCAGTCAGAATAGGTATGAGACCAGTAAATACAGGTGGAGGAGATTATTGTATAGAAGGTTATGGAGCAAATGTAACTACAGCAACTAATGTCTTAATTGGTGGAGCAGCGGCGTTCATACCTGCTACAAATGGAGGAGCAGCGGGTATTTGCGAAATTACAGACCCCGCCGACACTACTATAGCAGATGCTGATAAATTTGATTTATATCGACATTTACCTATTTATCAAGGATGCACTATTTCGAATGATGACGGTGTATTAGATATAGTAATGAATGCTATTCACCACGGATTACATGACGGATTAATGTCAGCAGGTAATCAAGCCGCTGCTTTGCCATATACATTTGGATTTCAACCATTAACATATTTAGACCAATTGGCTGAAAAATTTGATTCGGATAATTATCAAGGAATAAAGAAAGCAAATATCGGTTACGCTTTAGGTTATTCTAGTTCATACTTGAGGGTAACAGCAACAAATATGTTACCAGCAAGTGCGGGGGTTGTGGCAGAAATCCCGATTAACTCGACAATCCCGATCGCACATTCATTAGTAGTAAGCTTACCAGATTTACCAATTTCAGGATTTTTTGGAAATTCTACAGGCACAGCATCAGCGGGAACTTTAGCTATAAATTCTGGAGGAACTTCGGCGGCTATTATAGGTGTAATCCCATTTGGTGAAGCACCCTTAAGAGAAAGTAATTCTATAGGATGGCAAAATGGAGATGCGGGAATGGCATTGGCTTGTAGAGGCTCTTGGTATTCTTCTCCTCTAGAAAATTGGATTAAATTAAAGAACCCTCATGCATTTAAGGTATCTAGTTTAAGAGTTAGACTTACCAATGAATTAGGAACAAAACCTGATATTTGTGCGGGTAATACAACTATAACTATAAAGATTAAGGCACCGCGAAGAGGAGACGTTGATAGAGGATTAACTATACAAGGAAACTAAACTTTTTTATACAAAAATAAAATATTAGTCTATATTATAAAATGTCTCAAACAAGATTACCAACAATATCAGACCCTCTCGCTCAAATAGCAAATTTAGCAATTAATCCAACGATTAAAGAAGAACCAAATGTTAAATTAGAAATTAAAAATGTTATAGAAGTTAAGCCACCTGAGCCCGTAACCTCGAAAACAGTTTTTGGTAAAGAACTAAAGAAAGGAGTGAAAGCAGATGAGATAGTAATTGATGAAGCAATAGAACTTCCATTAGAAACAGCAGGTCAAGGTAAAAGAGGCAAAGATAAAAAGAAAAGAAAGAAGAAAGTGATGAGCGAGGCACAATTAGCGGCACTAGCTAAAGGAAGAGCTAAATCATTAGAAAAAAGACAAGCAAAGGCAAAATCGAAGAAAAACCCGACGGTAACCCAACCGCCTGAAATGCCTAAGCCGACACCAGCAGAAAAATTAGATTACAGCACTTTTTCAAACTACATGAATATGTATGAAGATTCAAAAAGAAAAAAACACTCAACATCTACACAACCACATCCAAATAAAGTAATAAATGAAAGACATAGACCTACTCCACCTCGTTCTAAACCTCAACCGATACCTCAACCTAAAGCCCCTGAAATGATGAGATGGAATGGAAATGTATCAGCATATGCATCGCACAAGAGAAGCAAGCAATCGCGGTGGAACTATGGAATTTAAAAGTTGCTTTATAATGTAGAAGAAACAATTAACAGATAAGTCGATTGTTAGTATCTACCCCTGATCTCATTTTATTAATTAAATATAAATATATAATTGATAAAATAACCTTATTGAAATCTAACAACGAATTTACCATCTTCTGTTAATTCTCTTGGTTCTTCTGGAGCTTTCAAAGATTTTAATCGTTGAGATTTTCTATTAGAACTCTTAACAACTACTTTAGGGAGATCCGATTTCAATTTAAAATAATAATCAAAAAATGTATCAGAATTAGACATAGTAGTCATTTTATAGAAGACATTTTTATTATATGCTAAAGTACTAGAAACTTCGTAGTCGTAATCCATATTTAATGGCGGGACATTCAATCTTTTCTTATCTTTGTAGTAGTAAAATCTAGTCCACTGTTCTTCATTTTGATGCTTGTGTTTGTATTTTTGTATAATATATTTGGGACAATAAACCTTAAAATCGGTTAAAACACCATTCTCGTAGTCATTCATTTAATATAGATGAAGAAAAAAAACTCAAATTATAATCTCACTATATTTTAAATGAATAATGACTTGACTATATTACCTGTTGTCCCCGAAGAAAATGAAATGGCTGACAAAGCTCAAATCCACGAAAACTTACCAAATATTTATAAAGGGCAACTAATAGCCCTAGTAGGAGGGGTTAGAATGGGTAAAGGAACATTATGGAATAATATGCTCCATAATCCTAACTTTTATGAAGATTTATTTTCTTCAGTCCAGGTAATCTCCCCAACAGTGTGGAATGATTCGACTTCAAGATTTACAGCTAAGAAGTATAAGGAGACTTGTTATGATAAATATGATGATAGTATTATAGAAGGATTAATTAAATCTCAGAAAGAAAAGAAAGAGATTGATGGAGCTGACACTTCTTACGCATTGATAGTAGATGATTGTTACGGGGAATTTAATAGACACGGAAGACAAGGAGGAGCTGTATTGAGATTAGCAAGTAGATTTAGACATTATGTGAGAAAAGGTGACGCATGTTTATATTTATATTCTACACAAAAGTATTTAGATTTATTGCCTTTAATTCGGGCAAATGCTACAGGCTTTTTAGTTAGTGGAATGATTAAGAATAAAAAGGAGCTTGAAGCAATAAAATATGATTTAGATGATAGTTTCGGCGGGAACTTTGAAGAATTAATGGATAGAGCAAGGGGGGAACCTTATCAATGGATTTACTTTAGATTAGATAGCAACCCACCAGAGGCATTTTTAAATTTTACCGAGAAGATTTATTAAAAATATAAAAAGAAATAAATAAAATATATAATAATAATATAAATGTCTATTACTGGATTTCAAGATGCAATAAAAGACCAGGTGTCTCACTATGACGATACTATCTCTACATTAAGAAACAATGAGATTTTACAAAGAAACACGGCATTAGCAGGTATTCAATCAGAAGTTGAAAAATATGGTGAAATTGCTAAATTAGGGCTCGAATTTCCATTAGCAATTGAGGGGCTTAAGGCTGTATCAAAAACAGCAAGAGCAGGATTTACAGCTTTGAAAGGAGCCAAAGGAGCAGCTACAGATGCTTTAAGTAATATTACAAGTCAATTGGAAGGAGGCACAGAAGGATTAGCAGCTAGAGCGAGAAGTGCTGTGCCAAGTTTTCAAAATGTTTCTGATAGATTTGATGCATTAAGGGCTCAAGGAGAAGGATTAAGCGACCAAGCATCAAATTCTATTAGAAATGTGGTAACACAACCAAGATTACAAGGAGCTGATGGTGATAGTCTAACAGGTGAGGGGACTGAAATGTCTCCAGTTGATGATTTTTCTAATTCTAATTCATTACTTAGACCTGACACTTACGGACAAGATGTAACCTCTACCAGTGTTCCTTTAGATGCCCGAGGGGGAGTTTCTACTTCTGTAAATACTCCCGACCCTGTAACCGCTCCAGTAGATGATGTAAATTCACAACCCGTTCAAAGATTTTTAGGTAGAGACGGTGTAGCTACACCTAACGCTAAACCCCCTGCTCCAGAAGTAGATGATGACCCCGACGAGCCTGCACCTAGAAGCAGACCTGGAGATGTTGAAATGGGAGACCAAGATAGTATCAGTCGCCCATCGATGGTAAGACAAAATTCATCAGGTTATAATGAAGTAGATAGAGAGCAAAATCCAGATTACAAACCGCCAAGACCTACCTCAAAAGCTCCAGGAGCGGGAGAATATGATGATAACCTACCAAGTAACACCGCAGGAATTGAACCTACAGAAGCCCCTCCACCTGTGCCAGGATCAGAACCGCCAATTTCTTCCATAGCTTCCGATGCAATCGAAGATGGAGTTGGAGAAGAAACTGGAGGAATATTTGAAGGTCTAGGAGCAGGACTTTTAGCTTCAGGAATTTTTGCTCCACTTGGGGCTTTGATGGAAGGTATTGGAGCTGTCACAGAAGTTGCTTCAGTAGGTGCTGGAGTTTATGGAGCAGTTCAAAGCATGATAGATACAGGTAAAGAAGATGCTTTAAGAAAAGCACCATTAGCTCAAATTCAACCAGGAAATTTAGACGTTGGGGGTTCTGTTGCCGCTCCAGAATTAGCTTAATGATAAGAAATAATAAAATAATTTAAAAATTAAAATTCGTAAATTATTTTATATACCAATAATATATAATGAGCGTCCCCACAATAAGTAAATCTATCTTAACCGATCGCAATACGGTTTATACCGACCAAGATGTTATAGAGCTAGTGATTAGCCCTGAAGAAGTCCCTATGTTAAATACAAGTCAAGGAACTTATTTAAAATTTCTTTTAGAAGTCGATCCTACAGAAACTAATTGTTTAGCTCAACCTGATCCTATGTCTGGAGGTAGTGCTATTATTCAAACAATATCTATTTATTCAAACAACGGGCAACTTTTAGAACAGCTTGAAGATGTCAATACTTGGACTGCTATGTATTATCATTATTCAAAAACTCAAGGATTAGAAAATATGAGAACTTTAATGGAAGGTGTTTCACCAATGGTAGGAACTGGACTTACTTCACAATACTTTAAAGCTGACCCAGTAAATGGCACAACTTTCCTTCCTGTAGAGTGTGTAATCCCTTTATATATGTCTGGACTTTTAGGTCAAGGGCAGAAACTTCTTCCAGTAGTCGCTTTAGGTGGAATTCGCATCCGTATCCAATTAGCCAAAGCAGATAAATGCTTAAGAGCATTTACAGCACAAGGTTACAATGCTGGAGGACTTGGAACTAATAATTTCATTGGTCTTCCTCAAATTAGAGGTCTTCCAGTTGCTGGAGCACCAGTAATGGCAGCAGGAACTAATGGAGCTACATTTGTTAATAAAACTACAATCGCCGCAGCCGCAGCCATCCCTTTTATTGATATTAATACAGTAGGAATTGATCCCGCTCCAGCTTCCACCTATTTAGTTCAAGCTCAAGCAGCTTTCCAAAATATTGCTTGGCAAGTCGGACAAAAACTTTACGCTACAGAAGATGTAACAGGAATTACAATTTTTCTTGGAGAAATTCTTACAGTCACTGGAGGAGGAGCTGCCAGTGTCCGTTACAATTTTGTAGCTCCAGGAACAGCAGGAGCAAATGCGATCACAGCAGGAAATAGAGTATGGAGTGATGCTAATGATTTAAAATGTAATTTTAGAATGTCAAATGTTGAATTGATTTGCTCTGTAGTTCAAGCTAATGGTAAAACAATCTCAGGATTAATGAACCAAGTAGCAAACGGAGGAGGTATTAGACTTGATTATCCTTCTTACAATTTATATAGACAAAATCTTCAGGCAGGAATACCAAGAAGTGAATTGTTGATACCATGCACGGAACAGAGAGCAATGTCTATAGTATCTGAACCTTTGAGAAGTGTTGATAGACTTTACGAAAACACCTTGATGCCCGTAGGAGATCAGTGCGGTAGCTATATCTGGAACATTGCGAACCGATTAACTCCTAATCGTAGAGTTTCAGTTGAAAGAGTGGCAGCTACTAATGCTAATCAGGAGTTGAAATGGGATAGTATTCATTTACATGAAACTGAGAAAGCAATTGGTAGATTAGATATTGTCCCACGTAATCTTTGCGAAAATGCTCGATTATTTTGTATTGGTAGAGAATTAGCAAAGTCGGGACATAGTTTCGATGCAAATACAAACGAAATTAGATTGAATATAGAATATAGATCTGCTGTAGGTGATAATGTAATTAATAAATTAGTAGATACTTGGGTCTATCACATCAGAACTGTAACCATAACCCCTAATTCTGTTGCTGTTGATTTTTAATTAAATTATTATCTTGCTTAATTGTATAATGACCCATAAAGAAAGATTAAATAAAATGAGTGTTAAGGCATTGAAAAAAGAGATTTCAGCACACAATAAACTATTAAAAGGATATAGTAAAATGAAAAAGGCTGATATTATAGATTTAATTATTAAAAACAAAAGTCTATTTCCTCATTTATTTAGCGAAGTAAAAAAGGAGGTGGCAAAAATTGAAAAGAAAGTGGCAAAAACAAAAGTAAGAAAAGGTGTCCGCAAGAAAGATGGAAAGAAGTTCTCAGTAGTTAAACCTACTGGAGGCTCTGACTTTGACAATGCAATGGCTCAACACGCTTCTAGTAAAAAGAAGAGAAGAAAGAGAATGAAAAAAAAACGAAACCCGAAGCTAGCTCCACCTACTGGAAAAGTTTCGATGATTTAAAAAAAAAATTTGAAACTTTTTTATAATTATTCTATTTATAAATAATATTAATAAATAAAATAATGGAATATTACATAATGACAAAAGCAGATGATCTCTATAAAGAAGCTATGGCTAAACACGGGTTAGCTAGTTGTGTTTCACCTATGATACAAGACATAGTATTTACGATAGTTGAGAAAATGGAGAAGGAACATTTAGCTGAAATTAAAAAGTTACAGGATTATATTCTAAATCAACAGTCCAAAATCAACCCACCAAAGATTTTACGCTCTCAGTTGCCAGAGATGGCAAGCTATGCGACTGGCTGCCCTCCCTCTGAAAAATAAAAAAAATTTGATTGAAAAATTGAAATAAATTAAATTATTAATAAACAATAAAAACATATATATATATAATGGCAGGATTTCAAACAAAAACATTTCAGAAACACGATGACTACATGACACCGAAAAGTGCCTGGGAGGCTATTAAAGAATACATACCCGGTAATAAAATATTATGGGATCCTTTTTATGGAGACGGTTCTTCAGGTAACATTCTTCAGGAGCTTAAACCTAATAGTTCAGTTATTCACAACGATGAAGATTTCTTTGAAGTAATTAAAAATCAACAACCACCTACACAAGGAGAAGATTCATATGGCAATAAATACTGTTATTATCAACCACTGGACTTTCTTCACAACACATGTATTGTAACAAATCCACCTTTCAGTAAAAGTAAAGAGGTTTTAACTGCTATTAAAAAGGCAGAAGTGCCTTTTATAATGATTTTACCAGCTTCAAAGATTTGCACTCAATATTTTAGGAAATTATTTGAAGATGCAGAAAACCCTATTCAAATTATTATACCTAGAAAAAGAATACATTTTAAAAAATTATTATGGAACGAAGAAACTGAAGAATGGAAAGAACCTGAAAACTGGAAAGATTGCTGTAATTTTGATTGCTTTTACTACTGTTATAAAATGAACCTTCCCCGAGATATTGTCTGGTTGAAATAAACAAAATTATATTTAAAAATTGGGGTTACCGCCCTTTTTTTTTAAAAGGATAATATATATAATGTCTAATATAGCTGCAGTCCGTAAATTTGAAATCGCTCCAGACAATCAAACAAGTGGTGCCAATACATATAGTTACCGTAATGGTAACCCAATCATTACATTTTCTATAGCTCCTAATGAATACTATGTGAGATCCAAAAATTTAAAATTGTGCTTTGATGTAGTCCTTAAGGATGCCGCCGGAGCCCCCCCGAATAATAACAACCAGGATGGTGTCGCTCTACGTGAAGTTCGCCTTAACTCCAGAGTAGGCGTTGCTTCGCTATTTTCTCAACTTGAAATCAACAATGCTATGAATCAAAATTTAGAAACAATTCGCCATTATGGTAGGCTTTTAAGTTCGTTACTACCTTCAGGTTCTGGATGGAATGAATATACTACTTATTTATCAAATGAGTTTGGTGTTTCTTCAAACGAGCAAGTTCAAGGTAGATATTGTAATAAAAAAATGAGTTTAGCTATGCCTATAATGGCAGGGATTTTTCTCCAAGGTGCTGACATCCCATTGTCAATGGATAATGGTATCGGTGGTTTAAATTTGAAATTTTCGCTTCAGAGTAGCATACAAGCTTTATTTGGAACCTCAGGCGTTACTGCTAATTCTTTCTACGAAATTAGTAACGTAGCTCTTATGGGTGAATACGCTATGCCGATGGGAGGAAAGTTACCAGCAATTAGTTCATATCCATTTAGTGGATTTAGTTCTTTTTATGGTGTAATTAATAATAACGATCAAACTACTCAAATTAATCCAGCTTTGAGTGCTGTAGTTTCTACATTTACAAATTACGTCCCTACTACACATATAGCAAATTACGGACAAGATAGTATGAAAACAACTCCACTTTTAAATAAATCATCTCCAACTTCTGTAATTTATGATGAGATTGCCCCTATAACAAAAATAAGTTTTATGCGAGGAGGTGTCTTATATCCGTTACAGTTTCAAGTAGATGAAAATGAAGTGATTAGAAGAAATCAAATTATACCAACACCTTTAGGGGGAGAGTATGCGAGTTCAGCCTATGACGCTCAACGTCAGTATTACTATGCTATGGCAATTAGACCGAGAACATCAGCGGCAACCGACCAATTAGCAGGTCAAAATTCTGAGGCTTTTGCTACGGCAAATAATGATTCTCAACACAATTCACTAACAAATCAAGCTCCTCCAATTAATGGAACCGCAAATTACTTCCAGAATGTATATGGTGTAGGAATTAGAGTTGGAGATATGTTGGGAGTTGGAAATACAGCCAACTTTAAAAATACAAGTTATTCTATTAGGTTGATTTCAAAATTGAATGGTTACAGTCCTATGAGTAGTTATACATTTTTTCTATACAGAAGTGTGATTAATTATGATAATAATGGACTTGTTTCAATTGTTAATTAATGGAGCATTGAAAGGAGTGCCTTGTCTCCAGACAACACGGTCATAACCTAAACAAGCGTCACCTCCGTCTCGAACCCAGTTACAAATAAACGACATTCCGAACCAGCTATAAACTTTACACATGTGAAGATTTGACAATCTGTAACCTGCTGCCTCAAGCCATTCCATTCTTCTGGGAGTTAAATTATTTACCCCTAAAAGTAGATTAATCGCAATAGGGTTAAGGGCAATACATCTTCGAATTACAGCATCGAGCATCGAATAAGGTGGGTTCGAGCAGATGATTAATCGAGCCGGCATCATATCTCCAACTGGTTCGTGAGTGAAGAAATCTCTGCCTTCTGTAATCTCAGCCCAACAACTGGCTTCACCTTCAGGAAACTGACTGTAATAGCTACCTTCTGCTGAATTTCTGAAAGGGTCATACCAGTAATTAAAGTCATGTTGAAATTGAATTGAAGGCAGACTTTCTTGACACATATTAATAGCCGTTAAGGCAAGAGCAGGAGGTGTGATGAAGACATCTCTCGGGGTGGCTCTTTGTGAAATTTGGTGTGCTGTTGTTGAGTTCATTATTATATATGTTGATATTTTATTTGATTTGATTTACTTCAATTTTATAAGAATTAAAAAGTATTTGAAATCAAATTTTTTTCTTTCTCTATATCAAATGGGAGCTATCAGTAGTATGTTCTGGAGAGACAAAAATCAAACTCAAACCATAACCCCTAATTCTATGAGCCCTATACCAAAGCATAAATTCCTAAATTTTGCTAGAACAATAGTGGAAAATGTTGATGATGTCCCAACAATTAAAATGTATGGAAAATCGAAGAAACAAAAAAAAGCATTAGAAACATATTATGATTACTATAATTATTAGTAAAAAAAGTGTTTTATTTTAAAAGTAGAATTTTTAAAATAAAATATAAGGACTATATATAAATGAAACGACGAGCAGATTTAGCAAGAATGGTAGGAATTTCAGCGGCTGAAAGTCAGTCGCAAAGAGTTGAAACCCGCCTAATAGAACCACGATCCTTCTCACAATCTCAAGCTACATTTGAATTACCACAAGAAGGTATTTTATCTAGTGATGTGGCTTTACAAATTCAGCTACAAACTGATGAGGCAACAGCAAATGATAGAATGGATTTGCCACTAATGGCAGGAATTCTCGGGTGTATAGAAAGAGCAGAATTATTTTTTGGCACAACTTTGATTAGTTCTGTTGAAGAATTGCCACATTTGATGCAACTTAAAAATCTTTTCGTCGACCAAGACATTAGAGACCAAACTCATAATGTTTATCTTGGAGCATTCTCAGGATTGAAAACAGTTGATGGAGGAGCTTCAGGAGGAGCTCCTGTTACTAATGGTTGGGGACAGTTCGCATTAAATACTATTAATACTACTAATCCTTCAACTGGCACAGCTAGTCAAGGTGTTATTGGATTAGTTCAAACAGCACCACAACAATCAAATAAACTTCAGCATTTTAGAACTACTGGAAACGCAAATACCCCTTTCTTCTGTATCAAATTAAAAGATATCTTTCCAGTTCTTTCTCAAATTCCTCTTCCACTTTTCGCACTTAAAGAACGGGTTAGATTTGTATTCCACTTTTCACCAGATGTAGCGGGTAATAGAGCCGTTGCCGTTAGAACTAATGCGGGTTCAGCAGCCTTATTGCCTTTTAGAGGAAAAGATGGTTCGGCTACTAATATTGCTGCTAATTCTCCAGGTAATCTAATTCAACAAGCTTCCCTTAAATTATCAACGGATTTAATTTACTATGAAGATATTGCTGGAGTTCCATCCCCTATGAAACGTATTCAAGAAGAATTAGAAAAAGGAGCTAACTTAGTAATGACTGATTATGTATCCGTTTTTTCTACAATGCCCGCAGCAGCCCCTCCAGCAGGCGGCAAAACATCAGAATTATTAGTTACTAGATTAGGTCTCGATCATCAAATTGTTCGAAACATTTTGATAGCTACACCTCCTACTCCACAATCAGGAGCAGATCCTTCTCAACCTTCTAATAGAATTTTAGGTAATTATTTATCTAAAGGTTCCAACGACCAAACGGTTCTTCAACTTTCAATTAATAATGAGAATATCTTTCCTAGTCCTTTAAATACTACAGCGAAACTTTACAATGAACTATCTCAAGTTCATGATTCACCTTTAAAAGTTAATAGAGGTCTTTATAGTTCTGACGGTCAAACAACTGGAGCTGGTGCCTATCCTGTAGTGAGACAAGACGCAGCTTTTAATGAAAATCAATTTACCCAAGGTAATATAAATTCTGAATTAAATTTTAGTTTAAATTATCTTGGAGTTAATCTCAGTAAAAACGCAAATGAGAACTATGTAGGAAACGGTATCCAAGTTGGACGTCAGCCAGTTATTGTATCCCTAACAAGAGACAGAGTTGCTACCGAACTATCTCAGCTAAGAGTTCTTTACTGGGCTGAATGTGAGCGAATGATGATGATTAAAAGTGGAAATATTTTTATGTCAGGTCAATAAGAGAACAGTTATTTTATTAAAATAAAAATCTATTTTAATAATATATGAAGGTTCATCAAGTATTTGGATTATTTTCTACGGAGATGCCAGAATTATTTAAAGATTGTTCTAAAAAAATGGTAATCTATTGTGAAAACAATGATTATGAATATAAATTATGGAATAAAAAAATGTGCGATGATTTAATCGAACTATATCCACAATATTTAGAGATGTATAAATCCGTTAGATATCCTATAATGCAAGTCGATATTATTAGGTATTTAATTTTACATCATGAGGGAGGGCTGTATGCTGATATGGATATCGAACCAATATCCTTAATAAAAGATTTCGATTGGGCTGTCTCAGTATATCACAATAAAGGTAGAGTAATGTTTAATATGGAAGTTTTACAGGCAGAAAAAGGGCAGAAAATATGTTTAGATTATTTAGATTATGTCAAAAGTCAAATCTTAGAAAAAAATGAAATTAAAGTTTATGAAACATGGAAGATCCGTTATGTACTACAGACTAGTGGGCCACGTTCTTTGACAAGATTTATGAAGAAGAATTTGATAAAAAAAGGTGGATATAAAGTGAATAATTCAACAACTCATCCTAATAGAATGAATTTAGAAGGGGACGAGGATTTTATTTCCTACCCAAGCGGAAGTTGGATTACAAAATAATAATCTTTCTATATATTAAATGGCAAGCTTTCAAGGAACCAATACATATTTAATTGAATGTTCTAGAGAAAATTCTAAAATCAATATTGACGATGATATTAATACAAACGGGTCGTGGTCTAATGAAACAGAATTTGGTCTCAAGCGTGGTGACCGTATATCGGTGGAGATGGTATGTGCTAACATTCGAGGATCTGGAACGGGTGCTCCTACTATAGAGTTTTCAGGTCAAAACGTTGTAGTTAATGGAGAAACTAAAGCTTATTGTGATACAAAGGTATTAATAGAAGTATTTTTTACTCTGAATAATAATAATACTTATAGCGTCGGGTTACCATTAATTCACCCTAAAGGAGGGATAAATGGCAGGGGTTACCAGGCTAATAAAACAGCAGATTATGATAATTTAGTAATGCCTTTTAATTTAAATCCAAGAATACCAACTCAACAGCTGACAAACCAAATTAATAATTATAGAGAAATAAATGCTGGAGATGGATATGTTTATCCAGGACTTGGGGTAGGAGGCATTCCTGTTCCTTTAGTCAATCAATTACCAGGTGGGACAACTCCACAACCTCCGATAGTTGGAGCTCCGAGAGGGGGAGCTTTTGGGACTTATCAATATAAAACAGAGAATGGAGGATGGTTGCCACCTGGCACAAGTTTAGCGGATTTTGGTGTGGAAGGAAGATTAGAAGCAATTAGAATTTTACCTTTTGCTGAAACTCAAGGAGCGGCTCAACCAGTTGGTGCAGTGCCATTTACTCCAAGACTTTATACGGATTTTGTAAATGGTGTCTTGAAGGGTAGAACTGGCACTCACGTTCAAAATAATTTTTATCCAGGTAATCATGTATTTATTTCAGATGAAGATCCTGGTGATACTGGTAATTTTGGTTGCTATTGGGCGGGTCAAATTGAATCTTTAAAAGGTCAATACGGAGTAGGTGCTAATCCAGCTTTCGGTATAGGTGTTCTTGAAGTATATTTTAATACATCTAATAAAGCAAATGGCACAGTATATCCTGGATATTTTACAAGACAAGGAGGAGGGACTGGAGCTCCAGGTCAGGATTGGTATGGAGGAGCAAGATGTGCTGTCTATGTAGGAGATTTATATTTAGATACAGCTGGTAACCCTTTTTGTAAATTTAACGTAAAGGCAGGTTCTTCTCAAGAGGGATTAATTAATTATGATAATCTTAATATGGATAGTGTGCCTTTTGACAGTCCTGCTGTAGGAGCTACAGGGAGAACTTTTAAGCCTAATGGCTATCATAGAGGAAATAACGGTCATTTTCTTTATGCTAGAAACACGAGAATACCTCAAACAGATCAAAATCCAAATTTTAATCATTACCCTGATACTGAATACGACCCTACATTAGTTTCAGGAGCTGCAACTAAACTCTACACAACAACAGCGGGTGAATATGGAGGAGATTTACCTGTAGGAGCCAGTTTCGGTTACAGAAATGCTAATATAGTTGAAGAAAACAATAATGATCCTTATATTTTTATGAGAAACGACCATTTTGGGGCAGGTAGATTAGGTATGAATGGTGAGAAAATGCCTAAAGCTGAACCAATGACTGCCTTTGTTTATGTAACTATTAAAGAGTTACTACAAGATGTTAATAGTTTAACTGCTATAATTAATGAAAGGTTACAAGAATCATTAACAGGAATAGGAAATACAACACCTCAAACAAACAGCATTTTATTGAGTTCTATAGAAAATCCAGATGGAAGAAAAGTGGCAAGTAATGTAGTGCCATATTATAATAAGACAGGATTTTACGATAAATTTGTGACTGCAAATAGTCAAGATACAATAATGAAACAATCGATTAACGCACAATTTAGAAATTGGGTGACAGATGTAATCCCTATTAAAAGTGGAGGAACAGTAAAAATTAATCCTGCTAATGGAACTAGCGGACGAGATCAATTAGCATGTAACTACGGAAAACAATATGGAGGATTTGTTGGAGGAGTGCCATCTTTCACCTCTACCTCACCGAGTGAAAAAGCTACACAAGCTGAATTAGATAATATTAAAAAGAATACATATTTGAGAGAAATTGAAACTAGTGAACTACCTTCTGTGCCAGCGGTGGCGGGAGAATATGATTTAATGCAAATTAATGGATTTAACGGTTGGGCGAATCCTTTTTATGGAAATATGGCAACAGCTGATTTATATAAATATTTATTGGGAGACAGGTGGGCTAATCTTCCAGTCCATCCCCTTAATAATTTAACAGGTGACAATGCTCTGAAATCATTGAGGCAAGTAGGTAAAGCAATAATAATGAATACACAATTTCTCTATAAAACTGTAAATTTTCCATATCCAGCAGGAACGAATGAGTATCTTCAATATTTATCAAATTTTCCGAATCAAACACCTAAACCGTTAGACACTACAATTCTTTTCGAAAATCAATTAATTTATACTAATATAGAATTTCCTCTTGAAGATGATGACGACGGGACTTGGGCTGCTTTAGCCAAGCAAATGAGAAGGTATGAAACTTATTTTAATATTACTGATAGTGCTCCTACTACATATAAAGATCAGTTGCAGGATCAAGATAATTGGATATTTGATGGTGACATAGGTATGACTGATGATAGAAGCACCGCTCAATTGAGAACAATGGTAGGACAACCAACTTACCACCCTCCTAATGTTTATCCTGATACTGGAGCAACTGGAAGTTATGAGGCAAGATATTCAGGAAATAGACCTGCTTTTTATGATTGGCTTGCTAATCCTGAACCAGAAGCCGTTGCCGTTACTGCTACTAATTCGGCTTATGGAGTTACAACAAGTAATTTTAATACTCCGACACCAGGTAGAACAGTAATTTGTCCTACAACCTCACACGAAATTTTCGCAGGAGTTAGTGCTACTGGTAATCAAGATTATGAATTAAAATATAGAATGATGAAACAATTAGGAAGAATTAAAATGAAATCAAGATTTAATCCAAAGTTTTTAAAGACGATGAAAAACTACAGAGGTAACCCTATATATTTGGCAAGTGCCTTACCACCTGACAGTCATAACAAAGAGTTTTTAGCAGCTAATACCACAGAAGAAAAAGTAAATACAGCATTCATGCAAGAATTAGATTTAGGATTTTACCCTTACTACAGAGCGTGTCAAGAATACGATTTAGCCAGTAATAGTATGGTGGAGGTTTTGAGAGTATTTTGTGCTATAGCAGTAGGGACAGAATATAATCCCGATTATTCACAAATATCTACCATAAATATGGGATGTTTAGTTTGGGGAAATCAAATAGGAATTTCAAATTCTTTTTATGATAATCATGCTATCATACCAATGAATAACGATCAAGTTAAAAGATCAACTGCTCTTACAGCTACGGTAGTTACTCCTGAAAAGTGGGAAACAATTGGTTTTATAAGGGGGGTTGATAATTTTTCAAACACTCTTCCAGCAGCTCCAGGCACATTGGCTTATACTACTCCTTCGACTACTCCTGCTTTTGCGGATAATATTTATGATTTTTCGATTGATAGACAAACTTCGCCTTGGATACAAAGTAATGGTAAGGTAAAATATAGGGTTACATATAGTGATATGGGTGTCGGTTCAGGTCTTGGAACTATTACAGGGACTTGGGAGCAAAGTAGTAATTTACAAGCTGCTGCTGTATTGGGTTATCAATGGATTTCAGGAGATTCAGCATTTACTGATTTACCTGGAGCTTATAGTCCTGGAGCTGTTAGGTTCGCGGGATTTCAATTAAATGCGGCACAAAATACTACAACTGACCCTTGGTTACTCACATCTCCCGCTCCCTATAATGCTGTGAATGGATTTCCAGCCTGGAGAGGTTTTCCTGTTTTTGGCACAGCTCCAGTTCCTGATCCGAACCAGCCAACTTCTACCATTGCTTCCTATGACGGGCAACCAGGTAGTAAGCAAATAGGTTACACGAACACTGCTTTTCCAGCATTTGGTTCGATTAAAATAGAAATTTATACGCCACCTGGCACAGCTACTAAAGGAGACCCAATTGAGCCTAATTTAGGATTAGAACCTAATAAAGTTAATTATGTTTGGACTGGAGCAACTAAACCTACTTTTCAATATGATGCCAATAAAGGTAGATGTGAATTTATTCAACTTCAAGATGATAATATTTTAAATGTAAAATCTATTCCATACGCTGAGGGGACAGCAGCGAAAACTTCAGCGGCATCGGTAGGGACTAAGGCAGCAATTATTAATAGTCAATCAGAAGATGCAGTTTATAGTAGAAACACTGTTACAGAAGATATTTCTGACCCATTGAAATGCGAACCAGTATCTAATTCAGGTATCCGAGCTGAAATTTCGTCAGTAGGAATTTATAATATATTTTTGTGCCCTGAAACCTATGAGCCTCCCGCAACAATTAATTTATCTTCATACTGGAATAATGACCTCGCATCTAATGGAAATTATTGGAGCAGAACAGAAGAAAATAGAGCTAAAATAATAGAAGGTTGTATTGAGGCTTCAGAATCAAATTGGACGGGTTCTTTATTTTCTAGATTAGGTTTTCAATCTCATCGAGAATTATTACCAGCTTATGGAAAACAGAAAAATAGATTTAATCCTAACACATATAATACTACACAGCCTGCTTTAATTTCAAAGGCATCACGACCTCTCATTTTATGTAATGCTATTGATAACTCTATCATGCCTGCTTTGAATACATACTTTAATTTTATAGATACTTCAGCAGCAGTAGCAGACCAAATCAACGGTGTGCCAATGTATTCTAATGGATTTTTGAATAATGAAAGTGTGAGTATTGATGTAGCAAATCAAGCATTAACAGCCACTTCACCACCAATTTTATCAACTTCACCCTTTCTTCTAATTGAAAGTGACATTTGTCAGACTAATTGGAGGTCTGGTAGAACCCAACAAAATGTTCTATTTTATTTGATGAAAAATTATCAAGCAAGTAGTTTTATATACGGTTATGGCTCTTGTTTTACTCACACGGTAAATCAAGATAGAAATCTTTCATTAATTAACACTGCTTTTAGAGACCCAATCACAGGAAGGTTACAGAAATGCAGTAATAATTCAACTATTGTATATAAAATAGAAAGGGATATAGTTATTCCTGCTCCACAAACAGATGTTATGGGAGTGCCTTTAAATATAGAAGCACCAGAAAGTAGAGAAGATGAACTATTACAACAGGTTATTAATAATACTAGTAGAGGAGGTGGTAATACAGGAGAAGGAGGGACATCAGGTGAAAAAAGTGGAGGGATTAAGGGACACGGAGGTGGAGGTGGAGTAATAAATAGACAGGTAGTAGATGCTGATATTATTGCTAATCAACCTGCTCCAGGATTAGGAGAACTTCAAGCAGGACTTCAAACTGGAAGTTTTACATCTAAAGTTCAAGCATTTAATACTCGGATAGCACCAGCTTTAGGCGTTGATCCTGCCGAGGCAGATATTGTCTCTTTCTTAGTCCAACAAATTTTACAAACATATCCATTAGATTTAGTTTATAGTGGAGGACAACTACAGCCTGAAGCTTACACAAGTGTTCCAGAAGGAAACGGCAATGATGAAGTTGGAGACAGAATGATTAGATATGTATTGAATACAATTGATGAGATGGGAGGATTAGAGAAAGTATTTGAATTTTATGAAGATCCTGGAGTATCTGGAACAGAAAAATTAACAGAATTAATTAATAGAACTACTTTGAATGATGATGGTGAATTAGTGGCTTTGAATGCTGATTTTAATTCGAATTCAGCTGTGGCAACTTTTCAAATAGCAGGAGCAGGAGCACAGTCTTTAGCTGAGATTTCATCAGCTATATTGAGATTTTATGAAGACCCTGAAAATCCTGGCACATTTGTGAGAGAACAACCTAATTCTCAAGTAAGTATGCCAAGAGTTCAAATGATAGAACAGATGGCTTATTTATTCAGTGAAACTTTAACCCAAGATGGTGTAACCCTATCAGACCCGATGGGAGAATTTACAGGAGTGCCTTTCAGTCAAGCTGGTAGATTAAATGAAATGGTAAGTGTAGAAAGATCGCAAACAATACCTACAGTTGATGGATTTCCAGAAGTAGAAAGAGGAAGAAGTAGAGCTCCAAGAGATGCTTTTTCTCCATATCTTGAAGACAAAAAATCAACAGGTGAAACTAAAGAAAGTAAATCAGAACCAACCAGAAGAAGAAACAAAGAGGAGATGAAATCTGCAAGAGAAGAAAGTTTGGGACGAAGGAGTTCTGGTAGGTTGAGGGGAAATGCCGCTGATAGAAGAAGAGAGAACCAGATAAGGGTAAGGGCAAGAAGAAGGGGTGGAGCAACTACTCCAGCTGATTCACCTTCAGGAGATGATAGAAGAGATGCTCCAAGATATATGAATACTCCTGTTCGCATGAGAAGTGTAACCCCTACTAGAGATAAAGATACAGGGAGATTGAAGTCTAACTCGATGCCTCCTCCTGCTAGTAGAGCTCCGAGAACCTAAACACAGAAAACACAAAAAACACAAAAAACACAACAAAAAAAATAAAGAGTTTCAATATATACATTATTTTACAATTTCATTATATTCACTTACTCAATTTATTTATTTCTTTTTTTGTGTTTTTTGTTTTTTTTA
>Ga0308011_10000345_pt1 | contig 25535 bp, 22 predicted proteins | sample Neamet177_FD_203144 | JGI IMG/M metagenome (GOLD analysis project Ga0308011, IMG submission 203144) | Marine microbial communities from water near the shore, Antarctic Ocean - #177 | ecosystem: Environmental > Aquatic > Marine > Unclassified | place: Southern Ocean | collected 2014-07-25 | reverse complement strand
AAGCGGAATAGAAATTGACGCATCAAATTCGTGAACATCAGGTAAGTGCTCGTTTTCGAGTGCGTAGTGAAATTCCTTTAAGGCAGATAACACAGATGATATATCCGCTGCATTCCATTCCTCCGGGTTATTCTCGCTGTTAACGATCCGTAGTTCCGAATAATCTAGGAACTCCTGTATAAAGAGATAGATTTCTCGGTTCGAATTAATAAGACTTCCCTCAAATCGTGGTATATACTTAAAACCAATTTTTGTAAGCTTTTGATAGAGGACTATGTCCTTTTTATGTGTGTTTTTATACTCTAGTTGGGGACCGAATTTCTTAATCAGGTCTGCCAATTGAGTGTCAATAGATGACGCCATCAAATGCAAACCTTTCAAGGTCTCCATGTCCAGAGCTTTGGACTTGAGTAATAGTTTTTCAGTGTGAATCTCACCATTTTCAAGTTCAACATTTCGCTCTAACGGAATGAAACCTAAGAGCTTTTTACTTGACCGTTTGGCAATAAGCGTCAAGATGCCATTATCAAACGTATCATTTTCTACAACTTGAAATGAATAAGGGTTGGAACTGTTGGTCTCAGTCGCAACTTTAGACAGAAATGTCGTAGTCAATTCTGATTTTAAAAGCCATTGTATGGGTTTATTTCGCCCTAGTTTTTCATGTGCCTTTGCGAACTCGCCGCTAACGATTGCTGCATAAGTAGATATTTCTAAGCCCAGTGCAAATCCAGCAATTAGCTTAGCGAATCGATCGACTTTGGCTGTTCCTAAGCAACCCATCATATCCAAGGCTTCTGATTGCCTTTTCAAGTTGGTACCACCACCAACAGTACCAACCACAAGATTGGGCAAGGTGAGTTGAAGATTAAGTCCGCCGTCCACACCATCGAGCTCTAGAAAACCAACCGCTGATTCATGTACACAGGCCATATCTTGGCCAGTTGCTAAAAAAAAAGCGGCAATAGCATTGGCAACATTGATATTATAACCTACCATAGATTCTTCCTCAGCGAAAGATTTCGACGGACCAAAAAAGCGTATCATCTTTTCGGAAGTCGTGCGAAGAACTTTATGAATGGTAGCTTCAGGTAAGAAGCAGTTCGCCGTTACCCTGATACCGCGACCATTCGTAATATTATATTGGGATATTTTTTTATCCGCAGCACCATTTCCCTCAATAACATAGTCGATCGGCGTAATGCCGAACCTTTCTTTAAATTCATCTACAAGATGCATAATCGCATGCCATGAACACGTTGTAGTCATATTCTGACCGGATGCATCGCCCGTTGAAAAAATTAGTTTAAGGTGGACATTAGTACCTCGAACAAATCGTTCGATAGTACGTAAGTTGGCGTGATTTGAATATTTTTTGACTAGTTCAGCTACTTTGAAAAATTCAGTTTTAACGAACGATTGAAAAGTATTTGCTTCTTCAGGAGTTCGAAATAAGAACAAAGGAGACCGAACCATTTTCTGCCAGGAAATTTCAGCACTAAACCCACCACCTTGACTAATAGCCTTAGCTCCTCGATTCATACTGGCAACAAGAGCGCCTTCCAGCGTTCCAACAGCAGCGTAAACTAATTCTTCTTTAGACTGGTCTTTGTATAAAATTGGACCAACCACTCCTAACGGTATTTCAACGGATCCTATATAGGATTCTATGTTATTCTGGATTTCGTTTAGCTCAAGCTTAGAACTTTTAATTTTTTCGAAGGTGAAATCTTGTTGCTCAAGAAAGGCATGTCGCATTTCGACGGCACTTTTCACAACAAGACCTCGTCCTGGAATTACTGGTAGGTTTTCAGTTAAAGCTTTTGTCATTTCACACACTCCTTAAATACTTTTGTATAGTTCTCTGATACATATACTGATTGCTTACCTACTTCATCGTTGATCAAACTCTCGTGAACCTTTGGAAGATTGTATTGCGGTATACTGGGAAACATGTGATGCTCGCAATGGTATGCAATGTTTCTAGGAGATAGTAAGAGTCTAGATAAGAAGTTATGTTTTGTTGTTCGCGTTTGAAACTCCAGCGGTTGACTCTCAATACCTGAATGCTCCGCTATTCGACGCCATTTATTGATGAGTTGTGTCCATGAAATAAAGGGAATAAACCAATATTTAAACAACATCAGCCCGTGATTGAAATAGATTAAACCTCCAATTAAAATGACGTAAAATGAAACTCTGGATAGTTTGTATCTCGTACTTGATTTTGTTTTGGCGACTGCCGCTGACTTGTTAGACATTACGCGAAAAGTCTCAAAAACCCCAAGCCCAGAAAGCTGCCTCATTACAGTCAGAATAAATCGTCGCAAAGGCATTGGAAATTGCCAATTCTCATCTGTTTTTGCAATATAATCTGGATCTTCATCCGTATTTAGAGATTGATGATGCTTGAGATGTTTAATTTTGTATGATCTCATGGAAACCAAGACAGGCCATGCGCAAAGTACTTCACCAACGAAATCATTAATCTTTTTATTTTTTGAGATTAATCCATGAACCGCCTCATGCATCAACAGCCCTAAGGCGAGATATCTTGCTCCAATAAAAACAATGGTAATTATATAGATGCTCCAATGAAAATATAGTTCACATAGAAAGGCTGCTATTAAGATCATTGCCCATTCTTGAACAACTGAAAAAACACCTTTCCAAGTTTGGATTTTGAAATAAGGGCGCAGCTCGATTCTTTCTAATAGTAGATAGACACGGTCGTTATAGGTCGAAGTTGAATGGGCCATGAGATTTTAGTCGATTTATACCTTTTAAACAGGAGATAGATCCTACTAGGAGGTATGTTATTTTATAAATATAGGATATGCTTATTATCTATTCTCCACAGGATGGTCTCAATTTATAACCATAGAATAGATATTAATCCGATAATATAAAGTTTATGGTGTGTTTTTAATCTCAATTTCGAGAATAGACGGATTTAGGACGTCCACTTGACTACTTGTACACTACCCCTCCAAATAGTTAATATTTACAGACTACTTCCATCTATTCTAGAGATGCACAACAAAAAGGTGAACATGGTAAACGAACCGTTGTTCAATACAGCCTTATTGGAATCTATACCTACAAATCAATGACTAATTCAAGGTTTAATCCATCACATGAATTACCGATTGATAAGTTACAGGCGAGATACTATAGGGATTGGTAGCTTCAACATCAATAAAGTATACACCAGGAGCAACTGGTTGTCCATCATAGGTTCCTTTCCACATACTGCTTGGATCGAAGGACTCATAGATTAATTGACCCCAACGATTAAAGATTCTTTGGTGAAGTATGACCGCATTAGAATGCTCAATATATAGCTCATCATTAATGCCGTCTCCATTAGGTGTCAGAAAGTTGGGCACAGAAATAGAAGGATAAAAAGCAACCTCTCGACATAAGGAATCTACACAACCTTCTGAGGTGAATAAGTAAGCACAAGCATAAAAGGGCTCGTCTGTAACCGTAATAGGTGACCAACCTGCAGCCATTTGATTAGCACCAATGTTTCCATTGCTAAATCCTTGAGACCCGATCGTGATGTATAGACTGTCCTGCATACCATTATTACCTACGCTCGCTTCAAAATGCGCACCTACTCCAAGTGTTTCTTGAGGATCCATAATCCAAATGCCATTCCATAAACTACCGTTATCACTGGTGGTAATTAGGCTGTCTAACTGACGAGTGTGCCCTACCCTTACATGAGGTAAAGCCACTGAATCTGTACAGCCATCGAATGACGAAGTCAACAGATATCCTAGATAATCACCGGTATCGCGTATGCAATGGTTAAAGACATTGTTAGAGTCCATTGTTCCATCAGTCAAAATCCATTGATAATTTAATAGACCTAGCGTATCTAATTGATTTTCAATGGTAAAACACACGCTGTCGCAACCGAATATTGAAGTCGTATCCAATAGTATTTGTGGATCTGATTTTGGTGCCAACCATACGGTATCAAAAACCTCACATTGATATTCAAAGGAAATATCATCAATTCCAAAATCGTTTCCGGAGCCTGCTCCACTAAGGGTGACTAAATTAATAATAGCAGATCCCGATGCAGGTGCTGTAAAAGACCTGGAGCTTTGTTGCCAAACCCCTGTCGATGAAGGAGTAGAAGCTGTACCACCAACATTCGTACCTAGAAGTTTTAATTGGAGTGAACCTGCCGGGGAAACGAAAGTAAGCATCCACCATTTCATCGTTACCTGAGCTCCTGGTGGTAACGATACCGTTTGGCGCCAGAGGATTTTGGTACCCGTTGATGATCCATTTACGAGCATATAGTTACCTGTACCAGTGGTGTGGTCTCCCCAAGTACCAAAATTAGGGTGAACCGCATTAGGGTTTGGCCCCACAGCATAGGTACTCGCATTCCAAATGGAAGTAGCGTTGTAGGTATAGTTGGATAGAAAACCGGTATTGCCGGACGAAAAATTTCCGTTGGCCGCCCATTGGAAATTTTGATCCTGTCCCTTAACAACAACATATGAGCTGGTATCAGCAAGGATCACATAAGGATCTGCACAAGTATCACAACTGAGCGTTGCGTCATGCGACCATTCATAAGATTGGCTTCCTGATGCAGACAGGAAAATAGTATCGCCTACACAAGCCGTTAGAGAGTCATTAGAGACCGTTACGTTACACTGTGCATAAGTGTGTAATGACGAGCAGAATAAAAAGACTACAACTAAACAAAAATTAACGCGGCGCATGTTCGAATTTAATGTAATTCTTTAAAATACGCTCATACCGCATCTCACTTATTCCTCTGGATAGTGTTCGTCGTAATACGTATTCAACGAAAGGTAAAGACTATAGACCATAACCACTAAAATAACAGCGAATGCTAAGCCAGTTATAGTTGTCGCACTTTGAAGCGTACTTAATCCACCATAAAGTAATAACACTGAAGCTGTGGCTCCTTCCATAGCTGCCCAAAATATTTTCTGAATCTTTGGTGCATCATGTCTTCCACCAGATGTAAGCGTATCAACTACCATAGAGCCACTATCTGAACTTGTGACAAAAAAACTACCTACCAGGAGTATGGCTAAACCAGATGATATAGCAACAAACGGGAAGTGCTCTAATAATTTATAGACAGCCGTCGCAGGGTTAACATTTACCGCATCAGTTAGACTATGATCTCCAGCAAGCTCAAGGAATAGCGCATTACCTCCAAAGACGCTCATCCAAAGAAAGGTTAATAGAGTAGGTACAAGCAGAACACCCATAATAAACTCCCTTATGGTACGTCCCTTAGACACCCTCGCTATAAATATCCCTACAAAAGGTGACCAGGCGATCCACCATGCGTAATAAAACACAGTCCAGCTGTTCTGCCATTTGGTATCATTAGTTACTCCTTGGTAACTCTCTGTCCAAAAACCTAGCTTAAAAAAGTTGTCTATATAATAACCAATATTTTGCACGAAACTCTCTAAAAGATATGCTGTAGGGCCAATAATAAGGACAAAAATTAACAACACTATGGCCAAGCCTAAATTCAATTCACTCAACCTTCTTATCCCTTTATCTAGACCTGCTAACAATGATGCCGTAGCTAGTGCCGTGATGAAGGCAATGATGGCTATTTGAGCCGTATTACTATATTCAATTCCAAACAAATACTCTAATCCTGCATTTACAGATTGTGCACCCATACCTAAAGACGTGGCTAAACCTACTATGGTGGCGATAACAGATATAACATCTATCAAGTCACCCCATCTTCCATAGATTCTATCCCCTAAGAGCGGATAAAATATACTTCTAATGGTCAGTGGTAATTTCATGTTAAAGGTGAAAAATGCTAACGCTAGACCCACAACGGTATAGATGGCCCATGCATGAACGCCGTAATGTAAAAAGGTAATGCCCATCGCACTTTTTGCAGCCGCTATGGTATCCGTATTATCCACAAATGGATTGTCATTAAAATGATAGATAGGTTCTGCTACACCCCAAAATATCAGACCAATACCCATACCCGCAGAAAACAACATGGCAAACCAAGAACCTCTGGAGAAATCAGTTTTTGCGTCTTTACCTCCTAACCTGATTTTACCAAATTTACTGCTGGCAACAAAAACCAGAAAGAACAAGACAAGATTCACCAATAAGATAAAGAACCAACCCGTCGCATTGCTAATTTGAATTTGAACTTCCGCGAACCATTCTTCCATAGGCTCACCGACTATAATAGTCGTGGTAATACCAATCAGTAAAATGGCCAAAGATCCCAAAAAAACAGGTGGATTTATCGCTGCACCAAACAGTGTTTTTTTATCACTTCTTAAAGGTTCACTCATTGATCACTTTTTAATAGTAAACCACGGGCACCGAAGTACACCGTGGTTCAATTACTTAAAACTAATTAGTATGGAATTACAGGTTAACTACCCACATTTTTGTGTTCTGGGTATTGCCTCCCATTACAGAAATGGCGTCAAAGTAGTTAGCTGGATTCAAACTGGCTTCATTACCTGGGTAGAGAAAGCGCATTGGCATCACATCACCATTTGTATTTGAACACGGCGCTGAGATGAATGGGAGGTTAGCCCAATTCCCACTTTCTTGAGTATACCAGCGTCTTACCTCGAAATAGTTATCAAGTCCTGTAAAGAACATAGCCAACCATTTCTGCTTGCGAATACTATTGATACTGTTATCGTAAGCAGCTCCAGAATTTGTCATGTAATCTGCAAAATCGGTCCAACCGGTCGTGGAGAAGTCTGCACCATAGTATTCCATAGAAGCTTCAACAGCACTGGCATGGTGTACCGCAGCATCATCTGTAATCCAGCCGTTGTGTGCTGCTTCTGCGAGTAAGAATTGTTGCTCTGCATAAGTCATTATAATACCTTCTGCCATCGTCCCTGATTGGTCATGTCCAGGATAATTGTAGTAAGCATAACCTAAGCGTGATCCATTCTTGTCGCATGAAGCACTAATTGCAGTACTTCCATTATCTGCACCCTTATAAGTAGCAGTGATAGAAGGGTCCGCAAAGACTGTCGATGAATTGCTTGGACGTGCGTAAACGAACATTCTAGGATCATTCAAGCTGTCTAAAGCAGCATGGGCATTAGTACTAATAGCGACTGCATCGAAATCACCTTGCTTCAAAGGAACCAATGGGTATTCGTTCGGGAAGTTACCGGTGTAGGTAAGTATTCCGTTGTCAGCGTTGCTCTCCATAAGCGATTCGTTCGCAACAATTGCGGCAAAATCAGCGCTTACGTTTTGCTTCTCCGAGATGTACATAAGTAGTCGGAGGCGCATCGCATTGGCCAGCTTTTTCCATTTAGCAGCATCGCCGTTAAAGAGTATATCACCTTGAATAGAACCACCGTTATCGAGCAATTGAACTGCCTCAGCGAGCTCTTCTAACAGTCCGTTTGTACCAGTAATGATTTGTTCTTGCGTATCGTATGCCGGAAACCAATTGGCATCGGTTGAGCCAGTAATAGCCTCTGAATACGGAATGTCTCCGTAGGCTAGGGTTAGTGTAGAAAATACCCAGCTCTTCATCACCTTAGCTGCACCTTCCATTTGCGCATTACCGGCTTCTGCTGCTACGCGTTCTGCCTCGATAATATTAGCGAGACTGGCATAGTTTTGATTCCACGTATTTGGGAAAGCGTTCCAGCTGTATTCGCCAATAACTGCGCGCAGTGTTTTAGATGCAAGCTGAGAAGCCACATTTCCTAATAAATAGCTTTGTGTTACAGAGGTACTTACGCTTGAACGTACGCCTTCCGTAAACAATACACCAGCATCTACATTAGAGGGCTCGTTAGGGTTCTCATTAATAGATGATAATTTCTCGCAACTTTGAAAACTAAGACCCGCCATTGCGATGAGCGCGCCTATAAAAAGTGATTTTTTCATTGTTAGAGTCTTAAAGGTTTGCATTGATAGAGAATCCGAAACTTCTTAGTGAAGGCATTGAGGTACTCTCAAACCCATTCACGAACAGTCCATTTCTTATAGAATAAGTCTCTGGATCAATGGTCGGTACCTTAGTGAATAAAAGAAGATTACGTCCAACAAAACTTACAGTAAGGCCTTTTAGCCCTGTCTTGTTAAGCTTGTCAGCAGGTACGGTGTAAGCGATACTCAGTTCACGAAGCTTTAGGTAAGAGGCATCGAACGTTGACGGCTCTATGTTATCTCTACTCCAAACGTTACCGTAGTATTTGTAATAGTAATCACGGATAGGTACAGATACTGTGTTCTCTACTAAATTTCCACCAGCGTCGTACATGACCCCTGACCCAACTACGCCACCTGCTTGATCAAGGTTGTATACTGGTTCACCATTGCCGTCGTAGGTAACATCGTAGATTACTCGACCGTCAAGGGCATTCATGTCAAGATTCGGATCGTTATCGTTTACGAGATTACCTGCTGTATTATGCAAAGTATGTGAACGTGAGTAGATCAATCCACCGATCTGTCCGTCAAATAGAATATTTGCTTGCCAGTTACCTACTGAGAAACTGTTCATCCATCCAATACGTGCTTTTGGCTGGTAAGAACCTATCGTACTTTTTTCTTCGCTTACCATTGGTAAACCGCCCTCGTGGATGATGTTGCCATCCGTATCACGCATGAAGGTTAGTCCTTTAAGTTGGCCTAGAAGTTCACCTTCTACAGCAACGTATTCTAAGCCCACAGTTCCACCATCGTTAGGGAACATACTTGCTACGATAGGATAACCTCCGCTAACACCGTCAGGTAGTTCAGTCACTACAGCACGATTCGCACCAAGGTTGATGCGTGAATTCCAGGTAAGCTTATCGCTTTTAACGATATCACCGAATAATTGAAGCTCAATACCCCTGTTACGAATGGCACCACCGTTCGCAAGTCTGCTGGTACGTCCAGTAGAAGTTGCTACAGGTAGGTAAATGATTTGATCCTCAGTGGTCATATCATAAACGGCTAAATCCACACCAAAGCGTCCTTTAGCGAAGCGCGCGTCAATACCAAACTCGCTTGAATTAGTGCGTTCTGGACGCAGGTCAGGGTTGGTCGCAAATGTATTGATACCAAAGGCTGGATAACCACCGAACATTGCAGACGGGCTATAAGTGTTATTCAAAAGATAGGGATCAGTATCTGAACCTACGGCAGCAACTGCAGCACGAAGCTTCAAGAAGCTGACAGCACCTAAATCTGCCATTTCAGAAACGATCATCGAAGCGGAAGCCGCTGGGTAGAAGTAACTGTTATTAGCCGTAGGTAACGTAGATGACCAGTCGTTACGAGCGCTTAGATCTAAATAGTATGTGCTTTTGTAAGCAAAAGAAGCCAAACCAAACACTGAGCGAATCGCCTTTCGCGCATAACGACTTTCAGTTTGCACGTTTGAGCGGTTATTCGTTAAAGTGAATACACCCGGTTGAAGAAGCTGTGGGTTGTTAGCAACAAGCGATGAGCTCTGCTGCATCATAAGGTTACCCCCTAGTTTAGCATCGATACGTAAATCTTTTTGCTCCATTGGTGCAGCATTTGCCCAAGATAAAAGTGCCTCAGTATTATTCTCTGTAAAAGAAAGACGGTCTTCGCGGTAGCTACCAAATAGTACTTTTTTAGTAGATGTCGCTCTGCGGTATTGGCGAATATCATTTTTCATATCCTGACCAGAACGCAGACGAATGTTCATGCGGTCATTAATGTGGTAGGTAGCATTAATATCGCCTAAAAGACGCGATGCGTTAAAGCTATTCGTGTTTTCATTAACGATAAGCCACGGGTTGTTTCCCCAAAGCTCTTCAACATAGGATTGCTGAACATTCTCTTGTCCGGGCTTCCAATAATCGCGTAAATCGTCTATTGGCGTGTTACGGGGCAACCAAAGGAACGAGTACATTACAGATGAACTTTCGTCGTACCCAGCGTTTGGCACATTGTCTGAACTAGAGCCTACATACATCGCGTTTGCTCTGAACTCTAAGCGATTATTAAAAAGCTTTTTACCCATTGAAGTTTGAAGCGTATTCCGATTCAAGTCAGTGTTAGGTACGATACCTCGTCTATTGAGTTGGGTACCGGAAAATCTGAAATCGCCGTTTTCATCAGCATGAGAAATGCTCACGTTATTGTTGGTACTTACCCCTGTTTGAAAGAAGTTACGCATATTGTCCGGCGCAGCCTCGAAAGGCACTGCATCTCCGTTAGAGTTATATACTTTTACAAGTTGGCCATCCGTACGTGGTCCCCAGTTTTCACCAAAAGCATCGTAGTAGTCACCGGTATATGTAGCACCATCATTGTAGCTGTATTTACCTCCGCCACCATTACCAAACTGGTCTTGGAAGTTGGGTAATTTCAAGGGTGTTTCAAGCACAGTGTTAGAATTCACACTTACACCCCAGCCCTTGCTGTTTTTCCCTGTTTTAGTCGTTACGTAAATAACTCCATTCGCAGCACGCGAACCGTATAATGCGGCAGCTGCTGGTCCTTTCAAGACAGAAATATTTTCAATATCGAAAGAGTTGATGATTTGTGCACCATTACCAAAGTCAATGGTTGAAGATCCGTTCAGACCATCGCCCGGAGAAAATAAACCATTGGTGATGGGAACACCGTTCACAATAAAGAGGGCTTGACTGTTTCCGTTCAACGACGTTTGTCCACGAATGGTAACGTTTGAAGAAGCAGTAGGACCTGATGAACCACTAGTAACATAAACTCCGGCAAGCTTTCCGCTGAGGTTGTCAACAGCATTTGCTGCCGGTACTGAGGCAATGTCTTTACTTTTTAGCCCTTGAACGGCATAGCCTAAGGCACGCTCTTCACGACTAACACCGAGTGCTGTAACAACTACCTCTTCTAATCTAATCTGGCTCGCCTCTAATATGATGTCTAAAATTTGTAACCCGTTAGGATTAACGAGTTTAGTTTCATAACCAAAGGCTGATACTGACAATCTAGCAGACTCTTGAAAAACTTCCAAGACATACTTACCATCAAGATCTGTAACTGTGGCATTCTGCGTGCCATTCTCAGTAACTGCAGCGCCTATTAAAGGGTCTCCACCAGCACTAAGTACCTTTCCTGAGATTTTAGTTTGAGCAAGTCCCGATAGACTAACCAGAAAAAACAACACGAATGAAGCGTGTCGTACGACATGTGAATAACGATTTTCTCGTTTTCGCATAAGATGATGTATTATATAGATAACAACCTCTTCTAATAAAATGAGAGGTGGACAGAAGCTCTGCCACTGGTAAATTTGGAATTTAACAGAAAGACTAGATCAGAAAACGCTAAACGTATTTGATCCAGAAATTTTAGTGGCGAATGGCAAGGCATGCTTGCCTCTTGAATGCATTTCAGGAATAGTCCTGACCTCTATTTGACCGATATCTGCAGGATCAATTTCTTGCACATAGTCTTGTACCGGAAAAGAGCTGTTTTCTTCTAATTGCAATCCTTCGATTGAGCTATGTAAGAGATCCGATAGGTTCATAAATCTGTGCGAATCTAGACTAAAGTATATACTAAGTCTTTAACACTACATTAACATACGGATTATCATAAAACACTTAGGGCAACCTAGGTTTTCCTGTTGACAGAGATTCCAATAGGACAGCTCGCTTCTAAAACCGCAAATGCGCTACAGTATTTCGTTTTAGTTAGTACTACCGCTCTATTCAATACTTCATCCGGCGCATCAGTCGCCAGAGTGATCATTAAGGTAATCTCATTAAATATTCTAGGCATTTCTTCGCGGCGTGTAGCGATAACCTCGCTTTCATAAGAAGTGATCTCATATCTCCCCTTCCGAAGTATGTGGACAATATCTATGGTACTGCAGCCCGCTAGAGCGATGAGCATAAGCTGCATTGGAGTAGCTCCCTTGTTACTACCTCCTTCTTCCTCTGGGGATGAATCTAACATGATCTCATGATGACCAGCTATGGCCTTCATTCCAAAGTTATTATCTGTTCGCTCCAGAGAGATTTTCATAAGCTTACTTTTTCTTAAATATATTCCCCATAACGCTTGGTTTGACCGTTTGATTTAAAACCACTTTCTCAAATTGAGCTACTGGCTCCGTACCAACAGTGTCGCCAAACCCAGTAAGAACTACTTCAATGTTTCTTAATACCGCACTTATTTGAAATTCTTCAATGATTTCTTTCACATCTAAGTGCATGTTGAGTGTAGCAGATGCATCCAATATGATTTTAGAGTCATCTGGTACTGTATTTAATGTTCTTTGGATGCTGGCTTTATTTAGAAAGCTAACACTCTCAGAGAAAGAAATAACGATGGGCTCCCCTTTTTCGTAATGCTTTATATCAAATTTGTAAGGAATTTTAAAATTCTCCCACAAAATAAAAACAACAGCAACCGTTAGACCCAAAGCAATGCCGGAAAGTAAATCGGTAAATACAATACCAAGAACCGTTATTGCGAATGGTATAAATTCTGACCTTCCTCGTCTCCACATGTTCACAACAAGACTTGGCTTGGCTAATTTATAGCCCACCAACAGCAGAATAGCAGCGAGTGCACTTAGTGGAATCAAGTTTAATAGTTTCGGAATACTAAACGCGCAAATTAATAATAGGGCGCCATGAAGAAATGCAGAGGTCTTCGTTCTTCCTCCACTTTGAATATTTGCTGATGACCTAACGATCACTTGTGTAATCGGCAAACCACCTATAAATCCACTCACAATATTTCCAGCACCTTGGGCAAATAACTCTCTATTGGTTGGTGTAATTCTCTTATAGGGGTCCAACTTATCAGTGGCTTCGACACAGAGTAATGTTTCTAACGACGCGACAACGGCCATGGTAACTCCGATAGCATAAATAGAAGGGTTCAAAAATGCCTTAAAATCTGGTGTAGTAAACTGTGTGAGAAAACCTGAAAAACCGTCATTAACGGGAATAGCAACAATCTGCGAGGCATTTAACGCTAAACCCTCATAATTCGCAAAGAACACATTAACTCCAATACCCATCAAAACAACCACTAATGGTCCCTGTATAATGGTTGAAAATGATAAATCCTTAATGAACTTCTGCTCCCATAATATTAAAATAAGTAGTCCTAATCCAGAGATCAGCATGGCAGTGTTCGAAAGGTTACCAAGCATGTAACTCATCTCTGAGAACGTATTATGTCCATCTTGCTGTATAAAAGAAAAGTCTCCTTCTGGATTCGCATCGTAGCCAACTGCATGGGGGATTTGCTTTAGGAAAATAATAATACCGATGCCTGAGAGCATTCCTTTAATAACAGAAGACGGGAAATAGTAACCGATCACACCTGCTTTAAAGACACCCAATAAAACTTGAGCCACACCAGCGACAACGACGGCCGCAAGAAAGGTAGGATAGGAACCCAGCTCTTCAATAGCTCCATAAACGATCACTGCTAGACCAGCGGCTGGCCCGCTAACACCAAGAGGACTACCGCTCAACGGAGCGACAATCAGACCTCCTATTATACCAGCAATTAATCCTGAAAATAACGGAGCACCTGATGCTAAGGCTATCCCCAGACACAACGGTAATGCGACTAAAAAAACAACGAGTGAACTCGGTAGGTCGAACTTAAAATTTGAAGCTATACTTTGATCTTGCATGCAGTTATTTTTCTTGTTGAGTTGGGTTATCAATGATACAAAGAACCCTGTTCAATCTCTTAAGTTTAATTTTTATACTCACCATTTATATTTTTTATAATCCACCTGTCAATAAATGAGAAAACGCACATGAGAAGAGCATTCAATTTTTATCGTTCTTTGTGACATGCTCAGCTATAGCGAACATATCAACCATCCGAATGCACCTTGGGTCACCTTTGTACACGGAGCTGGAGGTTCAAGTACCATCTGGTACAAGCAACTTCGCTCGTTTCAAAGCAAATTCAATGTTTTATTGATCGACCTAAGAGGCCATGGACGCAGTAAAAATGCGTTTTATGAAAAGATAAAAAATTATAGTTTCACCACCATTGGAGATGAGGTATTAGAGGTTTTGGATCACCTAAAGATTCAGAAAACGCATTGGGTCGGCATTTCCTTAGGAACAATTATCATCAGAGAAATCACAGAACGTCATCCGCACCGGACCTTGAGCATGATTATGGGTGGCGCTGTAATGAAACTTAACAAGCGCGGACAAGTGCTCATGAGAACAGGTGCTGCCTTAAAAAGCATTATTCCTTACATGATTCTTTATAAGTTTCTAGCGTGGGTTATCATGCCCAAAAAGACACACAAGGAGTCTCGTAATCTTTTCGTCAGAGAGGCTAAAAAATTATATCAAAGAGAGTTCAAAAGATGGTTTACCCTAGTGGCTGAAGTTAATCCTTTATTAAAGTATTTCAGATTTAAGGACAGTAAGGTTCCTACTCTTTACATCATGGGAAGTGAAGATCATATGTTCTTGCCGAGCATTCGGAAGATTGTCGCCAGCCATCAAAGCGCTCTTCTTCATGTTATAGAACAATGCGGGCATGTTGTGAACGTAGAGCAACCAGAAATATTTAATGCAGAAGCTATGAAGTTTTTGATCTCCATTGATTCTAAAAAGTCAGAATGAAATTATCATTACTTACCTTCAAATGGACCGCTCTTTTAGAAGGTGCATCATTTGTCATTTTATTGTTCATCTGCATGCCATTGAAGTATGGAGCAGCTATTATGTGGCCAAATAAAATAATGGGAATGGCCCATGGAGTACTGACGGTAATCTATCTTTTTACTTTGATAAATTTTGCCATTCAATACAAAATAGGTTTCGCAAAAACATTATTATTTTTAATCATGTCTTTCTTACCGTTTGGAACGTTCTACGCAGAAAGAAAATGGTTGAGGCCCTTAGAGGCCTAGCCCTCCATCGTATTGATTCTTAGAAGTAGTTCCTGTGCCTCGCCTGCAAGCTTGTCACTTTCTGTTCTATTCGTATGACTCAGCTGATAGCTTTTTTCAATCATAGCATCATATTGTGCTTCCAATTTCTCTTTCTCTGTTTTCTTCTTGAATAAACCAAACATTATCTTTATTTTTAGTAGTTAACAAATCAACTACATGGTTGTTTTAAATAAACTCCTTATTCTTTGCGCAACATTATTGTTGATGGGTTCTTGCCAACCTATTAATCCAACACCTGCGCCTACTTCAAAAGCTACTTTACTGAGAGGCACTGACTTTAGCCAACTGCCAAAAATTGAGCAACAAGGCTTTATTTTCTACACCCAGGACTCCATCGCTATCGATCCGTTGCTGTTATTGAAAGATAAGGGAATCAATTGTATCCGTTTAAAAGTATGGAATAATCCGACTGGAGAAGGCTCGTTGAACGAATTAATGCCTTTAGTGCAACGAATTAAAAATCATGAATTACTGCTGATGTTAACGCTTCATTACAGCAACAGCTGGGCAGACCCCGGACAGCAGATTATACCAGGTCAATGGAGTAATTTAAGCCAAGCTGTGCTTCAAGATAGTGTGTACAGTTTCACTCGGCAGGTCACAGAATTGTTGGAGCCCGATTACGTTCAAATTGGTAACGAAATAAATCATGGATTTATGCATCCTGCTGGATTACGCAATGGTAACGGGGACTTCCAACGTCTGCTTCAAGCAGGAGTGTCTGCCGTAAAATCTGTAGACACCTCCATTACGACACTTATTCACTTTGCAGGGTATGCTAATGCACAGGCCTTCTTTCAAACGATCGATACTATTGACTTCGATGCTGTGGGGCTGTCCTATTATCCCATGTGGCATGGTAAGAATCTTAGTGATTTAGAAACTGCTTGTTTCGACTTACGAGATGATTTAGACAGACCGGTATTCCTACTGGAAACTTCCTATCCGTTTACCCTTGATTGGGCAGATTGGACCAACAATCATATCGGGAGTACCGATCAAATTATAGATGATTTTCCACCAACCAGAAATGGACAAGCAGCATTCATAGCTGCTATAAGAGAAATTTCAGATTCACTAGGAACTGGACTCGTGTATTGGGGGGGTGAATTAGTTCCATATATGGGCCCACAATCTCAACAAGGAAGTCCCTATGAAAATCAAGCACTTTTTAACTTTAACGGGGTAGAACTACCCGTAATAAGTGCTTTGGGCAATTAAAACATAATAATTACTTAACGAGTATTTCTACTGGATTTAGTATTACCGAAACCTCCTCTTAAATTACTCCCACCGTGGTTCTCCCCTCTTCTGTAAGCAATACGTAAACTGGTTTGAAGGTCCTTCAAGAACATAAGCCTAGTGTCTGGCAGTGTGAAAATCAAATCCATTCCGGGGAGCTGGTGAATCTTGATCTGACGAATCGCACCCATACGTTGGAGGCTGATGTCATTATCCTCATATCCCAAATCACCCGCAGTAAATACAAATGTATAACCCATCTCGTCCGTTGTATAGGCCACATCTTCGAATGAGTGCAACATAACGGTGTCTGATTCGCCTCTAAACTCTAAAAAGGTATGATCGGGGGCTTTAAAGAACGTAGCTCCTTCGCAGGCGACGGTAAACATAAGTCTAAACCGCTCTTGGTTATTTTCTAAACCATATTGAGCTGATAATACAACAGTCGTATCCCCGCTGGATACCAAGTTAAGTGGAAAGATCTTTGCAATAGGTCGATTCATTGCGTCAAAATCGAAAATCACTTGTATATTTTGTTGACCAAACAAGTTAGCTACTGAAAAAAATGTGATGGATGCTATGATTAAAGTCCTCATAAAGTATTTTTTAACTTCCATTTCAGGGCAATAAAGATAATGTCTTGACCCTTTAAATCCACTATTTCTGTTTCAAACTCGAGAAGTATCGACAAAACAAATTTCACCCAAGATAAACACTCCAGGACAGGTAGTAACAGGAACCATTATTTGAATTAATTAATATTTCGAATACTTCAGTAATGATATAAAACGCATCATTAGAACGGGGAGCCCTTGAAAAATATCAGTACTTTTGCACTTTCAATCATAAATTTTCAATGTCCAACAAAGCAGCCAAATTTATTGATGTAGACGCGTTAATCAAGGAGAAAAACCCTGGCATACACAGATTTATACCGCGTTTTATTCTTCGTTATTTAAGCGAGACTGTCATTCATGAATCCCAATTCAATGAGTTCATGACCGAGCATTTTGACGTCCTTAACTTTGATTTCTGTAGAGCAGTTTGTGAACACTTTGATGTAAAAGTTCGTGTTGAAGGACTTGAAAACATTCCAAAGAAAGGTGGCGTTATTTTCGCTGCTAATCATCCGTTGGGAGGAATGGACGCCATGGTTGTAATGTCTACAATGGATCAATGTCGCACAGATGTTAAGTTTCTTGTTAACGATGTTTTAATGAATATCCCGAACCTAAAGAAGCTTTTCGTAGGTGTTAATAAATTTGGGCTTACAGCGCGCGACGGAATTAGAGCCGTTGATGAGGCCTTTGCTGCAGACAATGCGCTGTTCATTTTTCCAGCGGGCCTAGTAAGTAGAATGACCCAGTACAAGGTGATCCGAGATTTAGATTGGAAAAAAACATTCGTTACTAAATCTAGGAAGTATAACAAACCCATTGTACCTGTTCTCATTAGTGGGCAACTTTCTAACAGATTCTACAGGCTGGCTAAAATTCGAAAATTTTTAGGCATACGAGTAAACGTAGAAATGTTACTGCTAGCGCAAGAATTATTGAAGCAAGGTGGAAAGACTATTGTCGTAAAATATGGCAAGCCTATTCTGCCTTCAGAGCTTAATAAAAGCATCAAGGATCAAGAATGGGCATATGAGATTAAGAAACGTGCCTACAACCTCTAAGAATCCTCAATCATTGCATTTTTAAGAAGTATATTTGCGGTATGTTAGATCTTAGCTATATACGCCCCGCAATATCAGTAGAGATACTAAAATCGGAGCTTACAAAAGAGCGTTTCATTCGCTATACCTCCAAGCTCAACAATGAAATTTATATTGTTAATGTACATAATGCTCCAAATGTTGTCCAAGAAATTGGACGACTGCGTGAGCTTACCTTTGCAAGCTCTGATGGCGGCACGGGTAAACCAGTAGATTTAGACGAGTTAGATCTTAGTAACACTCCTTACCAGCAATTGATTGTCTGGAATCCTGAGGAAGAGGAAATTTTAGGAGGATATAGGTTTATAGATGGTGCGGTGATTGCTGCAAAAGGAGACTGGAAAAATGATCTTTCCATGGGGCATTATTTCAACTTCTCGGAAAAATTCATACAAGATTTCCTTCCTTACTCTATTGAACTTGGTCGTAGTTGGGTTCAACCGAAATACCAGCCAGCTGTTGACCCTAGAAAAGGCATGTTTGCACTCGACAATATATGGGATGGACTAGGCGCTATATGTCTTACCTATAAGCACATGCGGTACTTTTATGGCAAGGTCACCATGTACCCGAGTTACCAAAATGATGCTCGCGATTTAGTGCTCAACTTTTTACAATACTATTTCCCAGACAAGCAACTGTTAATGACACCTCATGACGCCTTGACTGTAACTGAAATTGAAGGACTGGAGTTATATTTTCCTAGGGACGCCCATGATTTCGCTTCAGCCTTTAAGAAAGGGCAGCGCGGACTGAGTAAATTAGTCAGTGTACATGGCGAAAGTATTCCACCATTGATCAAGCAGTACATGGGTTTAAGCCCCGCTATGGTTACTTTCGGAACCTTTGTAAACAGTGACTTTGGAGCTGTCGAGGAAACGGGTATTTTGATCCCTGTGGATTCTATCTACGAAGAAAAGAGAAATAGATACCTCACCTTTTAAAATAACTCGGCTTTCACGGCTGTTCTTTCGGTGGGTTTTAACCACCTCTAGTTACTATGATAAATTTCAACCTAGAATTGCCTACACATTTATTTTTCGGAAAGGAGCAACACCTTCAGATTGGCAACCTTATACCCGTAAACGCGAAAATTTTAATGACTTATGGTGGTGGCTCCATTAAGAAAAACGGAGTTTACCAAAACATACGGGCAGCATTAAAAAACCATCAGGTCACTGAATTCGGAGGTATTGAGGCCAATCCAGAATATAGTACACTTTGCAAGGCCTTAGAAATCATTAAGACGGAAAAAATTGACTTTCTTCTTGCGGTTGGTGGTGGTAGTGTGATCGATGGCACAAAATTCTTATCATCAGCGGCTTTATTTCAAGGAGAGGATCCTTGGGAAATTCTTGACAAAGGAATCAGAACAGAGACTGGAATGCCCTTTGGAGTGGTATTGACATTACCCGCAACAGGATCAGAAATGAACAGTGGCGCCGTAATTAGCCGGAAGGAGATTGGACAAAAGCGGGCTATGGGTGGACCAGGACTTTTCCCTAAGTTCAGTATTTCTGACCCCTCTGTAGTCGCATCTCTTCCTCAAAGACAATTGGCCAATGGACTTGTAGATGCCTTTACGCATGTTATGGAACAGTACATGACCTACCCGACCTCCGCAACATTGCAAGACAGAATAAGCGAAGGAATTCTTACAACCTTGATTGAAATTGCTCCCAAAGTAATGGACGCTCCAGACGACTATAACACCGCTGCAAACTTTATGTGGTGTTGTAACATGGCCTTAAATGGTATTATCCAAAAAGGAGTTCCAAACGATTGGTCTATTCATGGAATTGGACACGAACTGACCGCAGCATACGGTATAGATCATGCACGAACCCTAGCCATTGTTTTGCCGAGTATGTACCGTTATAAGATCAACCAAAAACAGGAGAAATTAGCACAATATGGGCGGCGTGTACTGGGTTTAACTGGAGATGATCTATTCGTAGCATCAGAAGCTATAGACCGAATAGAGGCGTTTTTCCATTCGTTAGGAATAGGAACAAAAATCACCGATTACAATATTGACCAACCGAAAGAATTTCCTAGCAAAATTTGCGATGCGATGGAAGCACAGCGTACCATAATTTTGGGGGAGCATAAGGACATCAAAAGAGATGACGTCTTTAATGTGCTGAATATGGCGATTTAAAACTGAAGCTTGAAAAATAAAAAGAGCAGCCCTGAAATTCTTTGATTTCCCGGGCTGCTCTTTTTATATTACGTTTTACTCATTATGCTCTGACAGAGATAGCTTGTGAAGCAAACCCTCCAGAGCTAAGCGGTAAGAATCAAGACCGAAACCACTCACTGAGGCAATGCATTTCTGACCTATTAAACTGGTATGTCTAACCGCCTCTCTTGCTAATGGATTGGAAATATGCACTTCAACTACTGGTGCTGAAATAGCTGATATACAATCCATTAGAGACACGGAGGTATGGGTGTATCCACCTGCGTTGAATAAAACTCCATCAAATTTTCCCTCCGCAGTTTGCAATGAATCTATAAGCTCTCCTTCAACATTAGATTGGTAGTATTTGAACTCTGCAACGTCATTGTAAACCGCTGCTAGTTCCTCAAAAAAGGATTGAAAATCTTGAGTTCCGTAAACATCAGGTTCACGAGTCCCTAAAAGATTCAAATTAGGACCGTTAAGAATTAATATCTGCATATGGTAAAGTTACCTAATGATGAACGAAATTAGAGTTATGAATTGGACAGAATGTATAGATAGTTATTTGGAGCATCTGCAGTTCGAGCGTGGTTTGAGTAAAAACACCCTTCTCGCCTACGAAAGGGACCTCAAAAAACTCTCCGAAGTGTGCAGTTGTGACCCAGATAAGTCTACAGCTGAAGACATCAGCAACCTTTTGTCCACATTACATGCAAAGAATATCAGTCCCAAATCGCAAAGTCGAATTCTGAGTGCCATGCGTGGATTTTACAGCTGGATGCAAGAAGAAGAGTTGATAGAGCAAAACCCCTCTTTACTTTTTGAAAACCCACGGGAAGGAAGGCGGTTACCCATCGTATTGAGTGAATCTGAGGTACAGGCCATTCTTGATATTATTCCCATGAATGAAGTTCATTCCTCGCGAGATAAAGCCCTCATTGAATTACTGTACGCTTGCGGACTACGTGTCAGTGAAGCATGTGGACTCCAACGTTCTTTATTGCGCCTAGAGGAAGGTTATATCATAGTTACAGGAAAGGGCAATAAGCAACGGTTAGTACCCGTGCATAAAGAGGCAATCAAATTTCTTTTATTATACCTCGAGTATGAACGACCACATCAAAAATGTCACAGCAACCATAGCGACACGGTATTCTTAAGTAATCGAGGAAGCGCCCTATCTCGCCAAAGTGTATTTATCAAACTGCGTAGATTTAGTGAGATGGCGGGAAATAGGAAAACCATATCCCCACATACCATGCGACATAGTTTTGCCACGCATCTTATGGAACGTGGGGCGGATTTGCGCATTGTGCAGCAACTGTTGGGGCACGAGAGCATCACAACAACAGAAATTTACACCCATGTCAGTGCAGCGCAACTAGGAGCGAAAATTGCGCAGTACCACCCATTGAATAAAAAACGTAGTTGAAGATGAAAATAATTCTCACCTGTTTCGCAGGGTTGTTTCTTTATTCTTGTAGTTCTGACCATGAAACATACCACGTTAAAATGGATGGAATGTACGCTTGTCACGAACATAGCAACTACGACTCTACATCCATATATGACGCTCTGGTGGGCACTTACGACTGGAGATATGTTCAGGTAGCTATGAGTTCTTATGAGAGTATAGAGGATTATAAAGGTTGGGTGTTCAACCTAGACCTTGATGGCTCCTTTGAGTTGAATCAAAATGATACAAATACCGTTGTGGGACAATGGTTTATTGAAAAAAGTTGGGCCAGCTTTCAGATGAATACGCAACCGATTATTGAGTCTGTTTGGGGTGAAGTTATCCTATGTAACCCTTATCTTATGTTCATGAACAGCCCCGTTGACGGCCCTGACCATTTATACGAAAAACGATGAATATCGACACTATTATCCAAAAACAGCGTGATTTTGCGCCCATTCTAGCTCAAAAACCGCTGAAATACAGATTAGACAAACTGGGTAAATTGCGTGCAGCCTTAAAAGGTGAATGGCAATCTGCCCTGGTTGAGGCCATGCATAAGGACTTTGGGAAGGGGGAGGTAGAAGTACTCCTGTCAGAGATATTACCTACGCTAGATAATCTGAAAATCCTTATCAGCAAGAGCAAATCCTGGAGCAAGCCCCAAAAGATTAAAACACCAATAACGCTGTTTGGATCAACCTCCTACACTCAAGTACAACCTAAGGGAAATACGTTGATTATATCTCCTTGGAACTATCCGATTTTCTTGACCCTTCACCCTCTGACTAGTGCGTTTGCAGCAGGAAATACTGCCATCATCAAACCTTCTGAGCACACCCCACATACTTCAGAGGTCATCTCACAATTAATAGCAAGTATTTTTGACGAATGCGAAGCGTGTGTCGTTCACGGTGACCGAGTGTTCTCTCAAGACCTGCTTAAACGCAGGTTTGATCATATTTTTTTTACTGGCTCTACAGAAGTAGGGAAAATAGTCATGGAAGCCGCAAGTAAGCACCTCACGACGGTGACTTTGGAGTTAGGAGGTAAAAGCCCAACAATTATTGACAATACAGCCAATGCTTATGCAGCAGGACAGCGCATAGCATGGGCAAAGTTTACCAATGCCGGACAAATATGTATCGCACCTGACCACATCTATGTCCATGAAGCTAAGCTGCAAGACTTTAATAAAGGAATTACAGAGGCTGTTTCGCATTACTACGGTAACGACCCAATACATAGTTTAGATTATGTAAAAATCGTCAACCAAGGGCATTTCAAGCGTTTAAAAAATATGCTAGAAATTGCTCAGACAGAAGGTGGCGAGATTATCATAGGTGGCGAATATTCAGAAGAGCATCGCAAGATAGAACCTACTGTTATTGTGAATCCTCCTAAACATAGCGCTATGATGAAGGAAGAGATTTTCGGACCTTTACTTCCCGTATTTACCTTCACTGACCTAGAAGAGCCTATCGCTGAAATCAATAGCAGGGAACATCCTCTAGTCGTCTATATCTACAGTAAGAACAAAAGGAATATTAAACATATTCAACGCGGAACAAAAGCAGGATCAACCGGGGTTAACATTAGTCTTTTACAGATCGCGAATAACTTTTTACCCTTTGGTGGTACTGGACATAGCGGTATGGGCAAAACAAACGGACATGCTGGGTTTCTTGAGTTCAGTAATAGGCGAAGTTACTTTTACCAGTGGGGAGTCCCCATAAATAAAATACTGTCCGCTCCTTACAACCAGCGTAAACTAGCCATCGTAAAGACTTTATTAAAAAGATTTTATTGACTCTTTATGTTTATCGCATAAAGTATAAAACCCCCATGAGACATGTCTCATGGGGGTTTTATAGTCTCCAATAAATCGAGATTATCCGACTTTTACAAGTTCTACCTTAAATAGTAACGTTGCGTTAGGGGGTATAACACCACCAGCACCTGCTGGTCCGTAACCTAAATCCGAAGGAACCACTAAAGTTGCTTTAGACCCTTCATTAAGCAATAGAATACCCTCATCCCAACCAGGGATTACTTGACCCACTCCTATTGTAATGGCAATGGGCTCACCACGCTGGAACGAACTATCTACCACAGTCCCGTTGAGTAGTTTCAACTCATAATGTACCTGAACCTGATCACCTACGTTAGGTTTGGGGCCCTGTCCTTCTTCTTCCATTATGTACATCAGTCCACTTTCAGTCTTCTGAGCACCATCAGTGAAAGGCTTCAACGCTTCTGATTCAGCTTTAGCTTGTGCATCAGCCGCTTCTTTTGCCGCTAATTCTGCCTTACCTCGTGACGTGGAAAAAAGCTCTCCGGCGTTCCAAGAGGTTGCTTCAGCACCAACTCTAACGATCTCTACTTTCGTCATCACGTCATCCTGCTCAATAGCTTCAACAACGTTTTGGCCTTCCATAACATATCCGAAAACAGTGTGCTTTCCGTCTAGCCAATCTGTGGCACCATGGGTGATGAAAAATTGAGAACCATTAGTGGCTGGACCGGCATTTGCCATAGACAAGGTACCTGGTCTGTTGTGTGATAAATCAGGATGAATTTCATCTTCAAATTGGTAGCCCGGACCACCTGCTCCAGTTCCTGTAGGATCGCCACCTTGAATCATAAAGTCAGCAATCACTCTGTGAAAAGTCATTCCATCATAGTAGGCAACACCCGCGTCTTTTGCTGTATTCTCTACAGTTCCTTCCGCAAGACCCACAAAATTTGCAACGGTCATGGGTGTTTTCTCATGTTCAAGCTTGATTGTAATTTCCCCTTTTGAAGTAGAAATTTTGGCGTAAATACCGTTTTCCATGTAATAAGTAATGTGAGGTTTAACCTCGATTATTTTGCTATTTCTAAAATCTCAATGTCGAATATCAACGTGGCATTAGGGGGAATAACTCCACCCGCACCTCTGTCACCGTAACCTAAATTCGAAGGAATGATCAACTTGGCCTTACCACCAACGTTCAATAACTCTAACCCTTCTTTCCAACCATCAATCACACGGCCATTAGGACCATATTCTACAGGAATAGCCTCATACGGCTCTCTACGACCATCGTAAAGTCCATATTCAATTGCCCATTCCTTGTCTGAAGTATCAAAGCATGTACCATCAGTTAAAAAACCTGCATACTTCACTTTAACTACTTGACCTATTTCTGGCTTTACACCGCTTCCTATGTCTTCTATAATATACCTAAGACCTGATGCGGTCTTCTTGGCACCACTATACATGTCATTCATTTCCGCTTCTAGTGCTGCTGCTGCATCTACTTTACGTTGCTCTACAGCACCAATTCCTGAAATAAATTCCTCCGCAGCATTCCAATTCTTAGCATCCTTACCTACACGGATAATGTCTACAGACTGCAGTAAAACGATGTCTACAGGTCTGTCTTGAGAAGCACGTTCAACATCACCAATCGCAACAACGATTTCCTGACCCGAAATAACCTGTGCAAAAATGTTATATCCACCATCGAGGTGTGGAGTTGCATTGTGAGTAATAAAGAACTGCGAACCGTTTGTACCAGGTCCAGAGTTAGCCATACTTACTACACCGGCTTTGTCATGTTTCAATTCCGTTGAAATTTCCTGTGGAAACTGGTATCCTGGACTTCCTGCACCAGTACCATCTGGATCCCCAGCTTGAATCATGAATTTCGGAATTACTCTATGGAAAATGGTACCATCAAAATATGGTTTGTCTGCGTATTTGGCATCTACTTTTGGATGAGTTCCTTCAGCAAGCGCGATAAAATTTGCAGCAGTCATAGGAACCAAATCCTCATGGAAGTCGAAAAGTATATCGCCCATGGATGTGGTCAATTTCGCGTAAATACCAGGCTCTAAAGTAATGGTAGTGTCATTTACAGTGACTTTGTTTCCGCCACAACTAGCTAGTGCGAAGGCCATTACTGTAATGGCTAAGATTTTTTTGATCATGATCTATTTTTTT
>Ga0308011_10000341_pt1 | contig 25653 bp, 13 predicted proteins | sample Neamet177_FD_203144 | JGI IMG/M metagenome (GOLD analysis project Ga0308011, IMG submission 203144) | Marine microbial communities from water near the shore, Antarctic Ocean - #177 | ecosystem: Environmental > Aquatic > Marine > Unclassified | place: Southern Ocean | collected 2014-07-25 | reverse complement strand
ATACTTAACACCTTCAGCTTTAATTATTAATGCTCTCATCATACCAGAGTGAATACTAAAGTTAAATGGATTGTTATTTACCTTACCATCACTACCTGTTAGCATACCTCTAGATTTCTTATTATGAAGTATATCAGAGTATATATTATTATCAGGATGCATAACATCATTCTTATCTATAATCGTTTCGTCATTGATTATATTAGCTACATTCTTAGCTCTATTATGTAATCCATTCTCTTTATTAAATACACTTACACCATCACCCTCTACATTATCTACCATAGATAAGTAATTCATTGCTCTAGAAGCAACAAGACCTTCAGTTAGTATAAACTTTAATTCTCCTTGTTTACCATGTACTAAGCCAGCAGCTTTGTATTTACCTACCTGCATAGAGAATCCTTGATCTTTAGTCATACCTATTAAAGATTGGTATTTTAAGTTAGGTTTACCATTCTTATAGTTAGTGTGATCAAATAATACATTCCACAGGAACTGTCTTTTACCATCAAATAGTATCTCTGTCTGTAGTAATGCCTGTTTATTAATTAAAGCTCCTTTTGGATTAGTGTCTAATAATACATCTAGTATTTTATGAGCAGCATTATATCTATCTCTTTTACTATTAGGATCCTTCTTATAAAACAACTCATTATAAATATCTGCTATTTCCTTTCCTTTTGAACTGTTATCTTTAACTTCATTCATAACACCTCTAACTACACTAGCCTCTAATGTCTTACTTGTAGTCTTGTACTTCTTCCATTTTCTAGCTCCATCATATCCAATCTCTAAAGCTTGGTGAGTTAGAACCTCTATGTTAATTCCTTCTATAGGGCCTTTTAACTCCATTAACTTAGCATTAGTAAGAACTTTATCCTTACTATATACCTTATCTAATACGCTTAACATAGCTGATATCTCATTGCTATCTGACTTTCTTAACGCAGGTATGAAATTATAAGGATCATACATTGTTGTTTTAGATAGTACATATAAGTCATATAGTAGCTTCTTTCTATTAATAATATTCTCAGGATTCTTATGATTGTATAATTCTGTTATCTTTTTAATGAAATTAGCCGTAGTGGTTGGTAACGCAATTACTTTATTACTCTCATCGTGCTTACTCATTTCATCTCCAGCTTCAGAGTCTTCAGAGATGTCTTCTTTTTCTCTAAAGTCAAGACCTATTTTAGAAAGCTCTAAGTCTAACACTTTATCAGCTGATTTTAATTCTTGAGGTCTAGTTAATTGTACTATAACAGCCTTAACATATTCTCTTAATTGTTTTATATCAGCTACTTTTAAACTAGAATCCTTTGCAATACTCTTCATTACCTTACTAGTAATTTGTGCAGGAGTTAAATTAAGCCCTATGAAGTCACCTACATAAGTTGATACTGCTGCGTATGTAGATCTTGAGTTGTATGCTTTCTTATTAGCTCTTGCAATATCTCCATAAGCAGAGTTCTGTACTACAGGTACAGTTCTTTCTCCAGAATTAAAGTCTAATAAGATATGTTTAATGGAAGCATCTAAGTCTAAACTTTGTATGTTGTCTACAGATAAGTCTAATAACATTTTAGCTTCTTCTTCTGTAGCTAAATCCTTAGATTTCTTGTAAAACTCTATTAAGTCTTTCTCTAACATCTTTTGAGCTACAGATCCTTTTACTACAGCATCTACAGTACCATAAGAGAATGCTTCTAATGTTCTTGTGAATGTTTCTTCAAGTAAGTGTTTCTGATGATCTACCCTAACATCTGTAACTCCTTGTGCTTTTAATTGTATTCTTAAGTTATTGAATAATTCAGTACTTCTAGTGCTATCACCAGCTTGTTCTGCTAATGCAATGTTTTCAGATATACTTATTAAATCACTAGTGGAATCCATACTATTCTCTAATATATTTCTATATATATGACCAAGAGTTGTTTTAAACCCCTTGTAATTCATTAAAGTTAATTCAGGATACTCTTCTCTTGTTTTTTGATATAAAGAAGATTTAGGTAATAGTTTTTTAATCCTTTTCATTAATGGGGTATCTTCCATTAAGACGTAGTAAATATGTCCTACTTCATGAATCAGATCTGTTTGAGCTACTTGATTCTCATTAATCAATACAACAGAGCCTATAGCTAGAGATGTAGCTTCTTGACCAAAGTCATCCATAAGTCTTCCTTGAACTACATATCCTCTTGCTCCTGGGAATTGTTTCTGAACAATTGATCTTATTAATGCAGAAGCTCCAAGTCCTGAATCAGAGTATACTTCAAGATTACGATTTATAAATACATTATCTTGTTCTGGAATATTCTTAAAGGATTTACTAAGTAGCTTTTTAAAGTTTTCTTTAGTCTGCTTTATGTTACCTATAATTTTGTCTATAGTACGAACATCCTTCTTCTTAGCTTTTTTAGTAGCCTCTTTATTATCGTAAGATGCTTGCTCTAGTTGTCCTATAACCTCTCCATTGATAACTACATTTATCTTGCTCTCGTATAACTTAGTGCTATTAGGATATTGAAAGTAGAGTACGCCATCAACTTCCACTACATTCTCTTGCCCCTTTATAGGTTCTACTAAGTTTAATTTAACATTTACATTTTCTTTTGTGAAATCTTCTGCTCCTAAAGCTTTATTAGTGAAAAACTTGATAGTCTTACCACCAGCTTTTATCATATAACTATAGGCATTAGCGCTTACTCCTTGAACTTTAGATATAGTAGCAGCGAAACTAGGTATTCCTTTGTCTTTTAGAGCGTCTTCAGTGTCTTTATACTGCTGACTTTTAGTAACTACTTCGGATTTATCTTTTTTTTTTACCGCTTCCTTATTAATAACTTCTCCATCTCCAGCAACAACATTTTTAATAATTTCTTCGTTAGTTAAGGTATTATCTTTGTTAAATGTTTCTGTTTGATATCTATTTTCAAATTTAGCTTCTCCAAGAAAATAAGATACTTCCCTACTCCCATCAGAAAGTTTTTTTACTGTAATAGTTACAGCTTCACCGTCATCATTTTTAGTAGTATAGGTATCTTTTTCTTTTGTTTTAGATTCTTTTTCTACAGCCTTCTCTACATCTTTATTATTGATAATCTTATCTATACCAGTGCCAATAATCTCTTTAGCTTTCTTAGCTAGTATCTTTCCAGACTCTAATGCTTGAATTAGTTTAGCTTTAGCTCCAGAAGTTATCTTACTCTTATCATAATCCTTAACTTCTTTTATAGCTTTCTTAACCTCTTCAGATGTAGCTTTTTCTTTTGTCTTACTTACTAATCCTTTAGCTCCCTCTATAGCTTTCCCTCCTAATTCCTTAGCACCTTTAATTACTTTTGATATTAAAGATGGATCCTCTACCTTATCTTTCTTAGCAGCTTCAGATTCTTTTTGAGAATATTCCGTCATCTCTTCTTTGGTAAGACCTTGTTTTTTAAACCTACTATCTCTTTGTCCAGTAGATTTAGCAATAGGAGCTTTATCAACTCTTAATGTGTATATATCTTCTATCTCTGTTTCTATAGTTACTTGCTCATCTTTTAGGACTTGCATTATAGCTTCGTGATTCGCTTTAGTTATCTCCAGTGCTTCTTTTTGTTTTTCAGGATTCTTTATATTCTCTTTGATTACTTCAGTGTCATTATTATATGAAGCCTCTTGTAGTGATTGATTCTTCCCATTTCTAGACTTTCTAGTCTCTCTAAAGAAAGCTTGTTTAGCACCTGCTTCAGTTAATAGACTATTAACAGTGTGTTTCTCATAGTTCTTTTCTGATTCTTCTATTGCTTGTATATATTCATCAGCAGTTTCTTGAGACATTTTATTATCCTTAACCATGTTATTCACATACTCTATAACTACAGAACCATCTCCACTATAATTCCAAATATTAGCAGATATTATATTATCCTGTACTTGTTGCTCCGCTACATATTGTTGGTCTGGAGTTTTAGCATTATCTAATAACTCAGCATTTATTTTCAATGCATTATGATTGTCAGTTAAAGCTTTTGATCTCTCAGCGCTAGCGTCAAAATAACCTCTAGCTCCACCCATAGAAGATCCTAATCCTACAGAAGACCAAAATATATCTCTTATTTCTGGCTTATAATTTCCATACTCATCTTTAACCCAGTCAGTCATAGCCTCATACTCTTCACCTTTAGCTTCTTGTATGTTAGCATATTTAATCCATTCTTGATATGTTTCTTGTATACCTTCAGTTACACCCTCTATACCTGCATAAGCTGCAGTTGCAGGAAGTTTAGGTAATACACCTCTTGCTGTCCATGCGGTTAATCCTTTTATACTCGCCTTAAATGGAGTTGTTTTTAATGGGTTCACTAATAACCTTCTTGCCATTGTTTTACCTATACCACCAAATAGAAGTCCATATTGAACCATATCTACCCCCATCCATTTTGCATTATCAGTCATAACACCAGCAGCATGATCAGCAGCCTCATTAGGAGTAAATAATTTATTTCCTTGTTCATCTACCTCTCCTAACATTTGGGAATAAGCTTCTCCAGAGAGATATGCACCTTCAGCTAAATTGGCTCCAGCACCACCACCAATAAACCCTCCTGTATTTCTCATGAATTTTGATGTTAGTATTCCTTTCTTACCTCCATCAACAGCTAACTTACCTAAAATGCCTGAGCCTTTAATTCCATTACCGCCCATACCTATACCCCTTCCCATAGCTCCTACAGGTACACCTATCTTTTTAACCTTATTTGCTTTAGATATTGCTTTAGCAGAGTACACTCCAAATCTACCAAGTAAAGCTCCTCCAAGTTTAGCTCCACCAGCATAAGGTATCATAAAAGATGCAGCATAAGGAACTAGTCTTGAAATCTTAGATGACCAGAACTCGCCTTTAAACATATCTTCAAATGTAACATCCTTTAATCCTTCTGAGAGAACTAATAGGTTCTCATTCTGATATTCTGTTCCTACTTTTTGAAAGTATTCACCAACAGATGTTGATGGTTCAGGATCTCCTGGTCTTGCCCATGCATTTATAAAGTCTACAGTTTCACCAGTTCCATATAATAAATCACCCCAACCTGCTTTAAGTCCTCTAGCAACTCTTGTAGCTGTAGAACCTATCATTGCGTTAGGATCCATTATCTCTTGATTAGGTGTAGATCCGTAGTTTAGTTCATCTAATTTACCATATTCATCAGAAGCTATTTGTCCTGCTGCTTGTCCTCTAGCGTATCTATCAAGCGTAACATTTTCTGCATTAGAATTTGCCATTCCTTGAACCATATTACCAAGTGTAGATGGTCCTTCTGGTTCGTTATCATACTGCTTTATAGCCTGCTCAGGCGTAGGTACTTGTACTTGCTCAGCATTACCTAAATCTTTTAGCAAGATATTAAGTCCTGATGTGTAATCATCTTCTCCCATTATGAATTTTGATATTTAGATATAGTTTTACTTAGTGATCTACTTTTTTTGTATGTTTTTTCTGGCATTATAGATTGACTATATATATCATAATTACCCTCTTTGATTGCTTTTAACATATCTGCTACCTGTGGACTACCATTTATTAATCCTTTCTTTAAAATTTGAGTTGAATAAGCCATATACTGAGAGCTGTTATTCGCCACCATATTCTCTCCTAATTTAATTGGATATTCTCTTTCTTGTATTGACTCAATATATAAGTCTGACATTAATAAAGGAATTGCTTGTTGTACCTTTCTAGATGGTACGTTAGCCATTCCTAGCCCAATAGAGAGTGATTGATCATATGCATTTACTATTTGACCTACAGCAGCCTCATTAGGAAGTTGCATTTGTTTTTGTAGTATAGCTCCGTTAGCAATCTGTCGTTTATTGTTATATGTTTTTTGAGCTACTTGTTGTTCGTAGGTAGCCATTTGATTCTTAACTTGATTTAGATTCTCTGAATCCACCGATTCATTTATTAATCCCTGAATAGTAGCATCACCCATCTCTACTTTTTTATAATAAGCATCATCATGACTAACTAAATCATCATCTATAAGCTCAGCTACCATAACATAATCAAATACAGTATTTTTATACTGGTCTCTTAATTTAGCCAGGTCTTCTTTGTTTGATACATCTGTAAGTAAGAAAGAATTTCCATCCTCTCCTTTACCTTCTAAAGCGATATGATATCCTGTTAATCTTAAATCATCTGTTTCGGATTCTTGCCATGATCCAGAACCTGTAATCCAGGTTGAGCCTATATCAGAATCTGTTATATTATGACCTCTAGAGTCATATAGTCCTTGCATGTTAACGCCTTTTACTTGACGATCTTTTTGATCATATCTAGATGATTTAGATTCGTCTCCAAAGTCTCCAGCCCAAGTTTTTGTGATTGCACTTTCTAAGTTAGGGTTATTAGCAAATATTCTACCACTACCAACTAACTGTCTTCCTTTAGAGAATATTGCTTTAGAGCCTTTATAACTCTTCATCTCAGTATTCTTATCATAACCACCTAATCTATCCCAATCTATAGCTGCTGTCCCATCAAATTGCTCTTTGAATGAACTTCCTGCATCTACTGTTCTAAAGTAATCACCACCTGTAGTAATACCTGTTTGTCCTACAGCGTCAAGAGATCTTATTATTTCTGTTGAGAATTGAGTATCTACTTCTTTTTGTCCATAAATACCTTTATCATTAAAGAATTGAGAGCTTTCATCATAGTTTAACTCTTTACTTACCCAGTTTCTAATATCTTCATGACTTAACCCCTGCATATATTCTTGTGCGTTTTCAGGATTTTGATCATTAATCATATCCTTAATAATAGCTTGATAGTTACCACCTATTACTTCATCTATATCTAATTGGTCTGCTTGAGTTAATACCTTACTAGCTTGATCTAAATAATCAGACCTTCCTCCATTAAATATAAAGTTATCAGACTTACCTTCTACAAACTCGTTATATCTAGCCCTAGCTCCTCCTGTTAAGAATTGAGAGTTTTTATTATCTAATGCTAAAGAATGATATAGTTCTAGTGAAGCTTTATTTTTTTTAGTTCTTTGAGATACGGGGTTATCTTTTAAACCAGCCTTATAATCTTCTAATAGATAATCTAAATTACCATAAAGTCTAGCGTTGTCTATACTTCCATGTTGTCTTAATACTTCTTGGATGCCATTCCATCCTGAATCACTATTATGCCAATCAGTGAAGTCATCTACATCTTTCTTCCTAGCAAAATTATTAGTAGTATATATATCAGATAAAGCTTGTTGTGTAGCAGCATTTAATTGTTGTTGTTGTTGCTTTTGCCTATCTAATGATTGAAGTTCTTGTTGCTTTTGCTGTTGCTCAAACTGCATTTTTTGCATTGCTTGTGCATCACGATTAGCTTGTATAGCCCCAGCCTCCTTCATAGGTCCAGTTAAAGCTTTAAAAAATCCGTAATCTACTCCCATATTTATTATTCGTTTGTTCCTGTTGTTCCCGTGTTATTCATCATTTTTTCTATATTACTGAAGAATTGTTTTGGACTACCCATTTGTTTGTTTAATAAAGAACTAGCACCTCCTCCTAGCCCTGCCATTACATTTGTAAATGCAGCTGATGTAAATTCTGCTGCCGCTTGTTTGTTAGCTACTTGATTAGCCATATCCTCAGCTCTTTCTTTTTCAGTTTGTTGTATGTCAAAATTTTCCTTAAACATAATTAATTTTTCGTACTTATCAGCATTTTTTCTTTGTAAATCTGCATCCTTAGCAGCGTACTCTATTAAAGCAGAAGATCTTTGAGAGTCTAATACTCCTGATTGAGCTAAGAACGTAGCTCTCTGACCACCAGAACCTCTTACAGCGTTCTCTAATCCCATTTGATAAGCACCATCCATTTCCTTTTGCATTGCTCTAGCTTCATCTGGATGAAATCCTTTCTTAGCTAATTCTCTACTTTGTCTTAAGTGTTGCATAAACATAGGAGATAGTTGAGCACTAGTATGAGGTTTGACTTCTTTCATAGCCTCCTTTAAACCTTTCTTACCCATTACATAAGATATGATAGCTCCAGGTCCACCTATAGAATCTAAAAGAGCAGCCCCACCTTGTAATAATCCTTTACCTATACCTCCTATTGATTTACTTTTTTTATCTTTTCCTTTTTCTGTGTCATCTACAGGATTTTCTAAGTAATCAGGAACTCCATTTCCATCAGCATCTACATCTCCAATACCTTCCTCTTGAGGTTCTTCTACTGGTAGAACTTCTTCATCCACCACTGTAGTTGCACTTGGATTTACTATTTCGTTTTCTATTATTTCTTGATTAGAAGGTCCTTCTTGATCTCTACCTCCTTTTACTTGAATTGGATTTTCACGGAAAATATCATTAAGCTCTCTGTTGTTTACTTGTACATCATCAGCAAGATACCCTCCATCTTTATCTACTAACTGTACTTGATCTTTTTCTTTATTCCATTTATATCTTTTTTTAAAAGCCCCTTCTCCTATGTAGAATGGTAAGTCTTTATCAAAGTTATCCATGTTTTTCTCAAGCTCATTCCAGCTATCATATGTCTGTTCGCCTTTTTCGCTTCCTCTTAAGTCTGATTCTGAAACATCTTCACCAATTGGAATCATTATCTCTTCACCGTTTGGCCCTAAAACTATTTGTTGTTGAGGTGTTGTATTTTTTTCTTTTACTACTACAGGAGGTGTTACAGGATTTACCACTACAGGAGGTGTTACAGGATTTACCACTACAGGTTCTGGTAACGGTTCTGGTAACGGTTTTAATTTCTTTTTTGGAGCAGTGGTAGGATCAACATGTTGAGTTTGTATTTCTGCTTGTGTAGCAGAATAACCCTCATCTTTATCTAGAACATTAACACCTTCGGTACTTGTAGATATTAATGGATGTCCCTTATCATTAAGCACAATTTTTCCATCATAATCTTTTACATATGATAAATCAATGTTTGAATCTTTATGTTTTGTTATTTCTCTATTAAATGTATTACGATTTTTTGGACTTAAATATTCTTTGTCTGTTCCTTTTGTACTTACACCTCCAGATACATCACGGGCAGTTTCTAATGCTTCTTGAAAATCTTCATCAGTTACAAAACCTTTTTCTTTTATAATTTTATCTAATTCTTCTTTAAAGGTCCAAGCGGACTTATTTTTTCTTTTCGCTCCACCAGTTAGTGTAGAAATTGTAGGATCTTGCGCATTACCTGTAAAGTGCTGCATAGAAGTCATAGTAGTCATAGACTCTTCCGACATTTTACCTTTATAACTTGCAATTTTAGGAGCTATTTCAGCAAGAGTATTCTTGAAAATAGCTTTTTTTTGTGCATCTGTATCTGCAATTGTTACCTTTGCTAATTTTGCATTTACTGTAGCTATTGTTGCTCCTTTTTCTGCTAATAATTCGGTTTTAGTTTTTCCAAAAACCCCTAACTTCTTCCACTCTTTAGCTTTAGCTCTAGGAATACCTAAAGCAACTAATGACTCTACAGTTTGAAATTTCAAATCAATACCGTTTGCTATTGTCATTCCAGACCCTCCACCTATAAAGTATGCTTTTACTTTATAGCCTTCCATTATAGCTATATGATCTTCGGGTTTTCTTGTAGGTTTTGGCATATTAATTATTCATATTGTTAGATTGCCACTTATTTATATTTTTTTGAGCTACCATTGATATTTCTTTATCACTCATCTTTGAATTAAATTGATCTGTTGCATGATCATAAATACCAGCCCCTTTATTAACTCTAAATGGTAGTTTACCACCAGCTGCGTATATATTACCATCACTATCTACTGGCATAGGATTATTGTTATGTGTTTCTGGTCCTGGAGTTACTTGTTTATCCCCCATTGCTCTTCTAATAGGGGCAGCAGCGGCGGCATAATTACCATTAGCCAAAGCTTCTTCCACTTGTGCTTGTTCGTTTACAATTAATTCGTTTCCTGTAAATTCAGCTACTACATTCATTTTACCTCCATCAGCATACTTATATTTCATTCCTTGTGCAGCGTAATCAATCTCTTCTTCTACATTAGGTGCTATATAAGGGTTTTCTTTATCTGATACCCAATTACCAGATTTATATGCTTGCTTATCTTTATCTCCTTTTAGTTTAACATTAGCATTAAACTTAATACCAGATGTAGGCACTGCACCTTCTTTCGTTCTTACGTTAGCTTCTCTTTTAGTTGGATCCATAGCCTCTCCTGGATTAACTTGAACTTGACCATCATCTCCGCCATCGAACATACCAGCTATTCCTTGTAGTACGTCTATCCCAGCTCCTAGTATAGGTTTCGCTAATGGTATTAATACATCGTGTCCTAATGCTTTAACACCATCCAGAGTTCCATCTATTAAATTACCAGCTGCATCTAAAGCTCCTCCGAGTACGGGATCTATAACATTATCAGTTAAAGCTCCTCCTACAGCACTAACACCATCACCTATTGCGCCTATAGGATCTCCTAAAGCATCATTTCCACCACTAATACCATCTAATATACCTCCTCCTACAGTTGAAACAACATTACCAATACCACTTAAAAAACTATTAAACAAGTTTCCATATTCTCTTAATCCAGTGTAAGGGTTAATGGTACCACTACCTCCCATTGCTTTTAACATTTCAGCTTCTTGCGGGTTTATATGAGCAAGCATAGTATCTCCTCTTCTTCCTAGATTTTGAACCTTCTTCATTTCTTTTGGAGAAAGTTTACCTCCTTCATTATATTGATATCTATTACTATAATTTCCTCCGTATTGATTATCATATCTAGAAGCATCTTGACTATGTTGATAGCTTCCTGCTTGAGCTAACATATCATCTCTATTTTCTTGCAGCTTATCTGAACGCTCCGTATATAGTCTAGTATCTTCTTCTCCTATTTCTCTGGCTACTTTTTGATTTAATTTTTTTACCTTCTTTTTCTTACTCTTATTCCTAAGGTAAGAGAATGCTGCTACAGCTAACATTACGTATGGATTTACTCCCATTGCGGCAGGAACAGCTGCGGAACCTGCAACTGCTGGAATAGCTGCAGAGGTTGCTGTTGCTGCAACTGCTGGAACGGCTGCAACTGCTGGAATGGCTGCGGTACTTCCTAAAGAAAGTGCAGTCCCTCCTGAAAGAGCACTAGTTGCTGGTAATAGTTTAGATGCTTGATGAGCTAACATCATATTTGATGTAGTATTACCCATTGCTTCTCCACGTGTATATGTGTATGGATTATTATCTGTTCCAAACACTCCTCTTACAGCCATAGCGGGCCCAAGATTAAAATTAGATGCAGCAGTGGCTCCAAAAGCATCTCCTATATAAGGACTTGCCATATTCCCCATTTTATATCCTTGCATTCCTGCAGCTCCTCTTACTAAGGTTTTATCAAAATTAGTCATACCAGAGTTCATATCATTATACATAACTCTATCATCATATATATCTGGTTGTCCGTTAGCAAAGCCTCTGTAATTACTCGTAGTATACGCTCCAGAAGACCAAGGATTAGTTCCTTGAGAAGCATAACTATTTATATTATTACCTTTATTACCAAAGCTTGACATGGTTTTATTAAGAGCACCACCATGCATATCTACCGCTTTTATAACATCTGAATATGACATAACTTTTTATTTTTTAGTATATTTTACGATACTTTGCGAGTATTGCAAAGATATTAAATTTATCTGTAGTTTGAGCACTATATTTTATTTTTGACCACGTACCTCTAGATCTACGAACGCTCTTCTCAGTTCTTAATGGTATTTTCAATACACCGTCACTATATTTAGATGCTTTTAAGCCACCCATTTCTATCCAATCAATTTCAAATACTGAGGTGTCTTCTGCAAGATCTATTCTAATTTGATCTATTCTAGAGTTATCCCATTCAGAAGTTCCACTCATATCCCACTCTACAATTACAAACTCAGTATCTATATTACTAGGCTGTACTGCTAAACCCTTTCTAGCGCTTGATTCGCCAAAAGGATTATAACTAGAAGATCCTGCAAATTGATCTTTAGGATCATATCCGCTCCAAAATAATTTACCTCCCCATCCTGATCCCGAAGTCCTTTTTACTCTCATTCTAATAAGGTTATTAAACATTCCTTGATGACCATGAAGTTGCTTGGGTAATCCTGTTTCAGCACCTGCATTAAACATATCCCTACCTGCAGGACTTCTAAAGCGACCATCACCATTATATGTTGTGGTTATAGTTGAATCGCCTACATTTATCATACTAGCTGTTGTTGGGTATGAGGACCCATCATAGAAGAACCAACCGTCCATTCCATCATTAAAGTCCCACCTTCTATTAATAACTAATTCTTCTTCATCATCAAAAATAGTATAACCATCATGTGTATCAGAATAAATAGAAAGAGCATCGTGTGTTGTGTCAGTCGTGTACTTTACACTACTAAAAGGAACGTCTGAAGGAGTCATTACTATCTGAGCATTATCAAATACCTTACTTGAAGCAGCTTCACTGTTAATCACTTTTACAATATAGCTTTCATCTGCAAGATCATTTTGTCCAGGCCTCCAATTAACAAGTCCAGTATAATTAGTAAGGTCCACAGGGGACTGCACGTTAGCATCCATTTTTACAAAGTCATCTTTCTTTCCAAAGAAATGAGTTTTCTTTTTCTTCTCGTGTGTACCCCATAACCATAATTTTAATGGATTAGATCTGTATAGTTTGTATGAGCTTGAATTACTAGATCCAAATGTACTGTAAGGACGGTGAATGTAGTCAGGATTTATTATTGTTTTTAAGCCTATCTCATTTTCTGGGCAAACTATAAATGATCCTTGACCTCCAGTTAGCCATTGAGGAGGCGCTACGCTATACTTAGATGTAAATGCATTAATACCTTCATTATATACTAAAGTTTGACTCTCTTGTATTGGCTGCCCATCTACTGAGCTACCCATTGAATGTAAATCTTTCACTCTTGATGTACTATTTCTATCATAAGATCCTCCTACATACCTTCCATTATGGAAAGTAATCATTAGTTCTTTATTTGTATAATCAAAGATTGATGTTACTCCTAAGAATTTTAATGGATTATCACCAATATAATTCCTACCTCTCTTAGCCATACTATTTAAGTCTCCTTTATATGCCCCATGCTGAGTTCCAGATCCAGAGTGAGGTGTAGATGTTGTTCCAAAAGGAGCTCCACTTCCTGAACTACTTCCGCAATTATCTAAAGCCTTCACCTCCCAATCTCTCATTATATGCTTTAAGTAATTTCTTTGGCCTAAAGCATCTCCTAATGATATTAGTTTCTCTGTATCATATTTAAACACTCTAGCAAAATTAGAATCAACAAAATATAATGACTTCTCACTTAAAGATACGCTAAATCTATGTCTAGTTCCGTACTTAGTAGATATGTAGATATGATTCTCTACAGTTTCTCCTGTTCCAGTGAATAATGAAGTACCAGAATCATCACTAAGCATAGATAATGGATTTACAAGTAACTTTGAAAAGGCTGTGTCTTGTAATATATATATTTCATTCTTAAAGTTTATTATCCTATTTATCTCACCATACATTCCTTCCATATCGTGAAATTGATTAATAGGGAACATTCTAAAAGCATCTGATTTTTGACCAAGTATTTTGGTGTTAGAATATGCTATTTCGTATGGTAAATCTAAAGCATCGCATGATACGCTCTCGTCTATCATTACCGCAGACTTCACTTTATTTTCTTGAGAATAAACAGAGTTATAAAGCCAATCATTACTAAATGGAGCTTTATTGATTTCTTTACCTACTATTGTATCTCCATTATTTAAATTAAGACCACTTCTCATGTCTGTATTTACATATGATTCTACAGGAAAGACTTTAAATCTAACCATAGATTTTTTCATATAAGGGGCAGATGTTTTCTGATGTGAATATAAATTAACAAATGTATCTCCACCAAACACTTGAGAAACATGACCTTGTTTTCCTGTGCTATTGTCAATAACATCTGGAACTTTGTGAAAATTACCACAAGGGATATATCTTGTTTTTTCTATTGATCCTTTTGTCCAACCACCATAAGGGGTTACTTTTCTTACAATAGAGCATAAGAATTGCTCTGGATGATATCCTTTATAATAATCAGTGGAACTTCCATTGGTCCAATTACTGCTATGAGTTTGATTAAGGCTACTAGCTATGTATTTAGATAAAGTTATCATCCATTGTGCTTTATTCCACCACTCCAATCCAGCGTCACTCTGTCCATTCCAACTACCATGGTCGTATATAGCAGATATATTATATGGAGCAAACCAACCCGAATGTTGAGATTTAACATTATAAGAAGAATTAACCATAAAATGACTAAACCAAGTATCAGTATCTAATGGTCCTTTCTTTCTAACCTCTGAACTATTAGTATTTAATTCAATTAATATTGACCTTAACCCCATTTGCATTGTAGATACGGTATCATATGTAAAATCTTTCTTCTGTTTCACTTCTGTCCAGCCCGCTAATACATTTCCATCTACAGCGCATACCTCACTCATTACTGATCCGAATGTGTAGAAGTTAGCTTCACCTGAATTTTTATAAGAATGCTTAGTATATCCCAATGTATTGTTTGAGAATCCATAAACCTTTCCATCATTCATTCTTCTTGATTTTTTAAAAAACCCAGTAGGGACTATCTCCCCGTCACTTAATTCTTTAGCTGCTGATATTGGGAGATACATTCCTTGAGATGAGGGTCTAGCTCCACCGTCATTACCCGTGGAAGTAGATCCAGCATAAGAGCCTTGAGTTATTTCCATTCCTATACCGTAGTAAGGATCGAAACAATAATATTTAGCTATTAGTATTCCGTAATTTTCGTCTATATTTCTTCTTGAAGCAAATCTAGTAGATTCATCGGCTGTTTTAGATTTATCCTCTGGATTCCACAGTATGGTGTTACTAAAAGCAGAAGACTGAGCTCCAACACAATTACTATAATATCCGTAAGGTAAAGTTCCAGAGCCAGTATATCTTTTATTATCAGTTAATTTTAAAACACTATCTATTCTCAATATATCACCATCTCTAAATACATATGGTCTTACACCAAAAGCACTATCAGGTGAATCTAACGTAAAAATACTACCACTCACCTCTGTTCTAGAGTATGTTTCGTAGTCGTCACCATCACTATTTTTCTTAGTTATCTTATCAAAACCTCCAAAATAAGCAGACATTCTATGGTGGGTTGCGTTATAGCCAGGGCCCCATTTTAAGTTATCTGTTCTGTGATTGGGGATAGGGTATGATTGTCTATCTGGATGAAATGCAGGCCTATCCTCTGTTTCTGGCCAATAAAACATCTTCCCATTAGAATTACCTCCTACACATAGCTTACCACTAGTTTCGCTACTATCATACCAACCAAAGAATGTATTTTCTGCTAATCCTAAATAGCCATTTAAGTAGGTATTATATTCTGGCTGTTCTGGAATCGAAGGGGGTGTTGCGGGGGTATCAGACTGATCGAAATATAAATTTGTAAATACAGGATCATCATCAAATGCCTGATTATCTTTTTGAGAGAAGTTTGTTCCATCATACCCATCTTCTAAATCTAATCTAGCATCACCATATTGTACAGTTTGATTTAATAATCCTTGTTGTACTATTCTTCTATCCTCTTCTTTCCTTACAGCTCTTACGATTTTAAATCCAGATATCTTAGCACATACAGCATCTGGTATCATAAATTCAAAATTTACATATAAATCTAATAAATAATGTGTGTGATTATAATTATTATGTACTCCCATTCCAGATGGGTATTCCCATCCAGAAGGATCTACCTTTAATCGTGAATTTGTTAGTCCTTTTCTTATCCCATCAGGAGTGAAATCAGATGTTATACCAGGAAGAGATCCTTGTTGATTACCGCTGGGCTGAACATATGCGTTTAGATTTGTTATACTATCAGTTTGCCTACCTGTAAACCACTCTACATCTATTAATGGAACAACATGTCCATACACATATGATAGTCTATGATCTTGTGCATATATGCTTGATACAATTTGTTTTTGTTCTACTAATCCACCACTTGTTGATACACTCATACTAGACATAGTAGGTCTATATGGAGAGTAATCAGAGTTCCAAGTTTCAACCATACGTAATACATCATATTGCTGAGGAGTTTCCATATCACCTATCCATAAAACATTACCAGGGGCTCCTGTTAAATCATATACCTGCACCCCAAATCTATATACTTCACCTCTTTGATATCCTCTTTTATTACCAGAAGTATGAGGGTCTTTTGTACCGCCAAGAGACATAGATGCTTTAAATTTAGTATTTGAATTTTCTTCTGTTGCGTTAGCTAAAACACCATCATCAGGCATATCTATTAGTTCTGAAGAAAATTCTTCACCACTACTAGTTGCGCCTATATAAGGAGATGTTGATGTATTTTGAGTTTGATCAGCTTCTCTTGCTTTAACACCAAAAGTAACACGAGCACCTCCTAACCCATTATCCCTATAATTAAAACTCTCTCCACCTAGAGTCATTTTATCACTTAGATACCTATACTCAAATTTATTTTTTACTCTTGAAGTGTAACTACTACCCTCATACCATCTTTGGTTTTGACAAGTAGTCCACATTGGATTACCCATATCGCCTACATGTGAAATCTCAGGATAGTTAGCTGGTATATATGCATCAATACCTAATAGCTTTCCATGACCACAAAGAAATCCACCCTCATCTGCTGTGAAGTCACCAATTTCAGTTGGATTAGCAGTAGTGCCTTTATAGTGCTTCACTGAAGAATCATTTGTCGTAAGCATAGCATTTAGATATGTGCCATCTCCTGGCTCTATTCTATATCTTAGTACCTTTACATTCCATTCTTTTTCAGATATCCAATTCTTCTTTTGTTTTAGATTAGCTGCAAATAAGATATTATCTTTTATTGCAATATCTTTACAAACATCCCATGTATTAGATTCTATTAAAACCTCCTCTAATCCTTGAGGTATCTCTGTATTCCAATTAGTATGCTGAAACGTTACTTCATTTCCAGATATTTGACTTCTATCCACTAAAGATACACGAGGTGATTGATCTAAATCTTCATAAAGCAATGCATATAACTCTATATAGGCAAACTCACCATCTATATCTGTAATTTTAATAGTAAATCCTTGTGTACCTAAATTCCCTTTCGGGCCACCACCATAAGTAACTGAACTACCAAAGGCTTGGTCTGATACATGAAATAAATTACTTAGTGGTGAAAAGGTTGATTCACCTCCATTCTCACTAATATACTTATATGCATATTGATAAACTCCTACAGGTAAAGATCCGTGTATTGTTTGATCCAAAGACGGCTGAGAAGGATTCATTAACGGTGTTAAATCTAAAGACTCTACAGGTAATTTATCTAATCTTTTTTGTTTTATATTAAGTGTTCTTAATGGATTTAAGTTATCTGTCCAATAAATTCTAGATATACAACTATTTTCAATTATAGCTTCTATTCTCACACCTCCATCTAATTCCATTCCTAAGTCTGGATATTCGAATTTATCCTCATTAGGTCCTTCATAACAAACTCTTAAATCAGTCACTTTAGTAACTAAGAAATCTTTACTAAAATCTACTAGTAAAAATATTGTTCTATTTGCAGTGGCTGCTATCGCTGTTCCTCCGAAGTTTCTTTCGTATTCAAATCGACCTACCACCATTAACAACATTTGATTAGCATAAGAGTAAGAGCCCACAATAGATGATCTATTATCTAATTTTAAATTACTTTCTAATGGAAATGCATTTTCAGGACCTCTGTCATAAAATGTTGGGTAATCATTATTAGTTCCTTGATCTTCAGGTATACTTATAGGGTAATTTGCTAAATCAACAAATAAACTATTGCCTTCTATGTTCTCTACAGTAAAGGTATCTCCTTCTGAATTAGTTAGTCTGATATTCTGAGCGTCTGTATAACTACCTTTTAATTGAAAGTGCGGATCTAAATCACCTATCATTCCGTGAGTAAACCCTTCTGGTTGAGATAACCCAGTATTTTCGCTTTGAGAACCTCCTTCTGGTTTTGTCTTTTTTGCCATTTTAGAAATTTATTAAACCATTACTACTCTTTACTGGTATTAGTGTATTCCACATATTACCTATTTGTTTTAATTCTTCTGAAGTAGGCATGCTATCGTCTCCTCTTGCTTTACCACATAAGAAGTACCATCTTTTTTCTAGTTCTTTAGTTATGTATTGAGGAAGTTTACCATTATAAAATTCTATTAATTTCATTTGCCACATTATATATTGAGCTACAGCTGTTTCATGACCTTCTTTTATCATAGGATAACCTCTCATATCTAAGGGGTATGCTAGATAAACAATTGTTATCTCATCTAAATTGTCATGCTGTATATTTAATCTATTACCATTTACATAATATCTAAATGCTCTCTGCTTTGAATCGTTTTGATCCTTACCAACCCTACCTCTATGTGTGGCTGCTGTACTTCTAAGTTCTGTATGTTGACTGGCAGTTGCTCCTGTTCCCACTCTAACACCTAATAGTTTAACATTATTTTCTGGTAAAACAATTTGTTGATTTCTATATATTCCCTTACCTCCTGTTAAAGACATGCTACTTACTTTTGCATTAGCATTATCTGATTCTAATGTAAAGTTATTTCCGTTTAACCCTATCTCTTTAGCTGTTATTGTTAATGTAGTTGCATCTACAGTGTAGCTGACTACATTTAAAGACTCTGGATAATGAAATACAGCAGCATTTATATATGTCCCTGTGCTAGCAGTAACGTCTGTCAATCCTGTTAGGCTTTGAATTAAACCGTATTGCGCATTTGTATTATCAAGAGTGATTGCTAGTGTAGATCCAAGCCTTAATTCATTAGGAGACTTAGCTTCTCCTAAGTCTGTAGAGTTTTTAAAGAATAATTCCACCCCATTCAATGTTATAGAATCTCCTGATACAGGATTATCTGTAAAAGTAATTGTTCCTGTAGCTTTATTTCCAGTGGACGTATAAGTAGCCTCTTCTTGAAGGAAGGTGTGTCTACTTCCTATAAGCTTCTCAGCTTCATAAGACCATTCCACCCAATTCTGAGTGTATTTACCAAAATCCTGTAAGTCTAAATTTCTTGCTACAGTGGTAAAGATTCTATCTATGTTTACATGCATAATTAATTATTTTATGTAGTTGCTACAAATACTTCTAATTGTTGTTGTGCTGCTCCGTAGACAACTATACTGCCCGCGTTAGCAAAGGCAGACCATGTAGCTGCAATTTCTATTTGAGTGCCAGTCAGCATCATAGATGTATTAGCGGCTACAGATAGGAATCCACCACTACTATCTCCAACGATACCTACCTTTAATGCAGCTGAATCATCTAAATTAGTTATTCTAATATACTTAACGTCACCTCTTTTAAATGTCCCTCCTGAATTTAAAGTATCATGAAAAGTTACAATAGTTGTTAGTGCTGTGCTTTCTAATTCAACTATTCTTTTAGAGGCATTTAATATAGAGGTTGATACTATATGATTATTTGTTTGAGAGAAAGTAATGTTATCTGTTGTCCCAGAAGCGTCTGTTGTTACAGCTAATGTTTCTGTGATTGTTACTGTAAGTGTTGAAGCGTTTACTGTAGTTGCCATAGTTAATTTTTATTTATTATATTTCTTGAATACCCTAAAGGTAATATTTTACAATTTCTATATTTTGTTGGTCTCACCCATACTAGTTTCTTATAGAAATCATCTAATATAGGTACTTTACGGTACACCGTCTGTCCTTGTTCTTTAGTTGCGTCATTATCCACTCTAATATGAAACGCTCTCTTATGAGGTTTTTCATCTAAATATACATAACCCATGCTATTAGGAAGATATACTATTCTATCTCTCTCCGCAACATCTCTTATGAGTATTTCAAAAAACCTTTTGACAATGTTATAATAAAGACTATAATCAATATTCTTATATAGCATTAGTTTAACGTGCTTATAAATCCCTTTTATGGATATATATTTATTTTTGTACTTGTGCCCCACTTGTTAGTTTTCTTTTAGTTGTATCATCTATACCGTCTGTAATTAGATCTGGTATTGTTTTTAGTGTTATCTGTAATTCTACCTGTAAAATTCTTTGTATTAACTCAGGTATATATTGCATTGGTAATGGATAGGGAGTTGTAGCATCATCCCAATATTTCTTTACGTTATACCAAAGCGGCCACATCATATCAATGTCTGTTGGATTCTCTAATATCATATTAGCGTACGCTCTATACTTCCATAATACCTTTCTATTAGTAGGACTTATTTCGTTATTAAAATTATTAGGAGATGTTTGTATACCTCCTATTTGTAAAAACATATGGCCCCCTCCTCCGTCACTCCTATAATTACCAGCCCTATGTATACTGTAGTGTGGTTTATTATAAGGATTTGTAAATTTATTTTGAGTATTCCAACTTGTATCTTTAACTTCCTCTAGTTGTATTTCAGATTTTTGGTACCCACCTGTTTGTTCATTTACATCTACTGTAGTTATATCGTCTGGAGAATGAGGTCTCCTACCTAAAGATATTGTTTTTATGCCAGCATTATTTTTTAATGTTATAGGTGTTGGTATAAAGAAATTATGTTTACCTATATTTCTAAAATCACCCCTATCTTGGCCTCCTATTTTCTTTCTTCCATACCAATCTCTAGAACTATTATTTGTATACCCGTTCTCTATACCAGTACTTAAGGTTGTTAATGCTAAAAACTCTCCAGTTAACTTACCATTAGACATGTGAGGTAGATTACCTTCAGTGTTACCAGATAAAGTTGGTTGACCTAAATCAGAATTTCTTTCGTATTCATCCCATTCCTTATAGTAGTCGGTGATAAAATTACTAGTAGAGTTTCTTAAGGTAATTTGCATTGGTTGGTATAGCGTAACATCTTCTAGTATCCCTTTCTCAGCATAATCAACTATTAATTTAGCCCTATGATAGTGAACCCAATGTTTTATCTGTACTATACCTATCTGATTTTCTGTAGAGGTAGTACCTCCGTAAGCAAGGTTTTTTATGTTATAAGCTATTTGATCTAATGTAATCATTAAGGGTAGTTTAAGGTGCTTACAAAATTAGTCAAATTTTCTGTATTAAACAAAAATAGGCCTTAACTATTTCTAGTCTTGACCTATTTCTGCAGCAGGGAGCAAAAGAGCTCGTTAAATGCGTTTATTTCTGCGCTTCTATATCTTTAATTTGATAGTCTCCTGTTTCTGTAGCTCCAGAAGCTTTTCTTACTGCTAATTGAATTATTTTTCTTTGATAATGCTCAGCAAATGTAAATCCAGATGGTGACGGTGAATTACCTCCCATTGTACCACTAGTAAATGCTTGTCCAACTGTAGGTAGAATTACCGACTGTATATAAAATCTCATGATCTGACTAGCGTGAGATACGTTTATCCTGCCCTCTACAAAAGTCCAATATGATATCCTTTTACTCTTTTGTTGATAATCTATTTGTGCAAATGAATCCGCCCAAGGAGTTCCAGCTTTAGTTGAAGTGTTAGCAGATTGAAATGGATCAAGAGTGTTATGTTTTTCGTAATACTCCGACATACTCACAGCTTTTGGTACAACTCTTTCCGTAACTATATCGTCTGCATCTTTTCCAGGATGCATTTCACCAGTCTCCAAATCCATTACTTCTTTTCTATTATAATAATCCACCTGTACGGATAAAGTAAAAAGATGGTTTTTTGGTAATACATATTGATTTCCATACTTAAAGAAACCTACATTAGTGTATGCTTGTCCTGACCCTGCAAAAGCACTACCACTTACAACAGTTCCAGATGTATCTATATGACCTGCATTAGTGTACTTCTTAGATAAGGCAGGATATTCATTATAGATATAACTTTCACTAGCTATATCATCTGGCGTTAATTCATACTTATTCCAATCAATACAATTAGCTATAGCTCTTCTAGCGTCTTCATCAGCTCCCATCTTTTGATAGTTGTTATTTACAAACTCTGATATAGCAAGATCTAAATACTTATCTTTCTCTATTGCAGTAAAGTAAGGCTGTTCTGCTTTATCCAAAAGCATGTCCATATAATCATGAGCTTCAGCTAGATTCATTTATTAAGCGTTTTTAAACTGTTTATTTTTATTATCTATTGCTTTCTCTAAATCTGATACACCTGCACTTGCACTATTACTAGTTGTAGCTTCAGTTTTTACAGCTTTAGGTTTAATACCATTACGTACTTGATTCTTCATTACAGCATAAACCTCAGAATTATCTTTTAACCATGCTATTGCATGCTCATCAGAGATTCCTAACGTATAACTACCATGCTTCCATACGTCATTAACCTTTTGAATAACTTTAGCTTCTAAAGCGCTAGTTAAGAATACACGATAAGATTTATCAGCATCGTTATATATTTCTAAGAATTTAGCTGGTGCTTGTCCTGCCATCTGGATAAGCTTTGCCTTAATGATAAGATTATCATTATCTGTAGATATACCAAACAACTTACATAGATCTTGTAATTCATTATCTTTAATCCCTGTTGCTATTTGTACAGCTTCAGCAGACGCTAAGATGCTTTTAGTTTGCTTCAGTACATTAGCTTTAGTATCTATTAGTTCGTAATGCTTGTTCTCTATTATAAATGGATGTTCTAATAGAAAGTCATAAATTCTCTTATCATATTCATCATCAATATTTAGAGTTGTTAGTGCGCTAGTCATTTCCCAACCATCAACTGGTAGGTCGTCTGGATTTAATAATACTGATTTTTTACCATTTCTTAACGTGTACGTTCCGAACTTAACATAAGAAAACCTTTTGTCGTCTTTTGCTTTTACATAAATTAGATGTGCCATTTTTTAAAATTTTAATTAATACTCCCTGTTATTTTTTACTTATATAATATTTAGACTTTGCTGCAGTCTCTTTAAATATTCTCCTTTGTCCTCTTTCATTTGTAGATATCCTTGTTTCTTGATATCCTCTCTTTCCCCATTCTAAACCACTTTTCTTTCCTATACTAAATACTTCTGACTTAGAGTTGATTGATTCACCTTCTTTTAATTCTATAACTTTACCGTCTCTTACTACTAATGTTGTTTTCATTTTGCAAATATAAGGAATTTGGAGGGGGATTAACCCCTCCGTCTTCCAATTAATTATTATGAGTTAGCTCCAACAATTTTATTGGTTCCCATATCTATAGCAGTACATAAGTACCTTGTACCATCACTGATTAAGTGAATACGACTTCCTACAACTCCAGAAGCTACAAAGTGAACTTGGTTATTACTGATTGCATTTACACTAGTCGACATATCCATACTAGCTCCTAAAACAGCAGCAGAAGCTCCTCCATCAATCTTTACTAGATAAGCGGCAGATGCTTGTAATATGAAAGTAAACTCTATACCAGCCTTAACAGTAGCTAAAGGTAATGTAATAGTGAATGCACTTGCTTGAGCAATAGTATATGTAGCTCCACTATTATAGTCATACAAAGTAGTGGCTGCAGTAATTGCAGATACATTTTTAATATTACCTCTAAGCTTAGGAAGTCTTCCTTTCCCAGCTTCTGAGGATTTGTTTGATAAATCTAAATAATTTGCCATTTTCTTTTATTTTTTTAGCGATATTGGGAGGCCGAAGCCTCCCTCTATCAAATTATTGAATTAATTATGATGCAGATAAAATACCACAAGAAAGCGGGTTTCTTACGATAATACCTGTCTCAGATAATACGTGACATTGGAATCTATCATCACCATTAGCAGCCATCATTGATTTAGTATCGTAAGGGTTTACCATACCACCAACATATTTCTTAACTAATGAACGATTAATTCCGTTAGCACCTTTAGTGATTAACTCTACGTTAGAAACACCAGAAGTTGAACCGAAGTCCATGAATACCATCTTCATAGATTCTTTCAATCTTGTATCACCAAACGAGTTAGTTCCACCTGAAGCACCATGAACGTGCGGATCATCAAATACTGGACAGTAAGCAATAGTAATTTTATTACCTAAAGCATAGTAAGATGTAAAGTTTCCACCTAAAGAGATATCAGATCCAGCTTTAACATCAGCCATAGAACCTCCAGTCATTGCACCAGCAGGAGCAACAATAAGATCTTTCATAGCTCTGTGGAATGCGATACGTCCTTCAGTACCAGTAAACACCACCCATTCGTTTCCGTCAGCAGCAGTTGCATTTAAAGAGATTTTACCAATAAACTCAGTGATAATATCTTCAGTTAATGTTCCAGCTGAATAAGAAGCTTGATTAGATGCAGCAATTTGAGCTAATACACCATCTCCAATAACGAATGATCCGTCAGTAGTTGCAGATGCAGCTCTTGCAGAACCATCAGCATAAGTACCAGCAGCAATATCAGTAATGATATCAGTGTTAGTCGCAGAGTAGTTAGTAGCAGCAGTTACAACAGAATTTTGTCCGTACCATCTTTGTAATTCTTGCTCATACATGAATTGGTCCATCATTTGTTGCTCTTTAGTAAAGTACCAAAGTGATTGACCATTATTTTCAACCCAAGATACATCAGTAGCATCTTTACCAGTGATTGTACATTTCTTTCTGTTTGTAGTCATCCAGTTCTTGTAAGTATCTGGATAAGCATTGTTCTCACCAACATCAGACCCAGCAGAACCAGCAGGGAATGCAGAACCGATTCTACCAACTACAGAGTTAGCAGTGTTATCAGCAGCAGTAACATCAGTAATAGCTTCGATTGTGTATTTGTGAGCAGCAGCATCTGATTGAGCAACAACTAATCCAGTAGCTCCAGAAGGGAATCTAACTACGTCATATAAGTTAAATTGAGATTCAGCAGTTCCACCATCAGTTGGTGCAAATATTAAATCTACAATGTTTACTCCAGCAGCAGCAGCACCACCTCCAGATCCACCAGCAGGTGTACCATGTGTTTTGATTACAGTTTTTCTATTAAGACGATTCATTACTTTCCATTCGTAAGAATTGTCTCCTAAAACTTTTTCACTTGCCATTCTTCTAGTTCTTTCTAAAAGATATGTCATTGAATATCTTGGGTAAAGAGATATTAAAGTTCTTGCGATTTCTGGATGTTGCAACAAGTTTGCGTTAAGTGCATTCGCAGCTGTTGTTCCTTTTCCATATGTACCCGTTGAAGTTACGGCCATAATTTTAAATTTTTTTTTATTAATTAAACATTTTTATTGTTTGCTCAATTAACTTTCAACCTTTAGCAGTCTTTGACTTACTTTTTTTAGACTTACTCGTTCATGAACGCTTTTGGATCAAACGTACCTGACTTCACTTTGAAGTTAGACTTGCTTTTTCCAGTGTTTAGATTAGGTGAAACAATACTATTCATAATAGATGCCTTACCGTCTTCTAAACCTTGAGAACGAAGAATCTTTTCGATTTGCGTGCGGTATAACATGAACATAGCGACATCAGCAACATTGGCGTGATCTGCATATATATCCTTCATCATACTACCTGTAGCGTAGCGATAAA
>Ga0308011_10000338_pt1 | contig 25749 bp, 22 predicted proteins | sample Neamet177_FD_203144 | JGI IMG/M metagenome (GOLD analysis project Ga0308011, IMG submission 203144) | Marine microbial communities from water near the shore, Antarctic Ocean - #177 | ecosystem: Environmental > Aquatic > Marine > Unclassified | place: Southern Ocean | collected 2014-07-25 | reverse complement strand
ATGATGTTAAGGAGGCTGTGGAATGCATTAAAATCACTACATTCGCAAAAAATCTCGCATAAATGGAATTTCTAAATATAGGCATTATTGAACTCATTGACATAGCACTAGTTGCTGTACTAATTTATCAGCTTTACAAACTAGTAAGAGGAACAGTAGCCATCAATATTTTTATTGGCTTAGCTGCTATTTACTTACTATGGAAAATAGTAGATGCATTTCACTTTCAGCTTTTAAGTGAAATTTTAGGGCAATTTATTGGGGTTGGAGTCATCATCCTAGTAATTGTTTTTCAGCAAGAACTTAGGAAATTCCTCATGTTTATAGGGAAAGGAAAAGTAATTAAGAACAAAGGGTTTTTTAAATTCAATTTTAATGTTCAGCAGGACAATCACTTAAACACCTCAGCAATTGCAAAAGCATGTGCCGACATGGCAAAAACTAAAACAGGAGCCATAATGGTTATCACACAGATGGATGATTTGGCCGTATTTTCCGAAACAGGTGTAGCTATGAATGCTGCAATTTCTGTACCTATGATTGAAAGTATTTTTTATAAAAACAGCCCCCTACATGATGGAGCGGTTATTATTAGAGACAATAAAATAATAAGTGCTAGGTGTGTATTACCTGTAAGTAATAGTGATGATTTTCCAGGACACCTAGGGATGCGCCACAGGGCTGCAGTTGGTATTACAGAAGAATCGGATGCAGTAACCGTTATTGTATCGGAAGAAACTGGCGGCATTTCTTATGTAAAAGATGGGGAACTGTTTACCAAACGAACTACACAACAATTAGAACAATTCTTAAATAGAATATTTACCAAATCAAAATAAATTGATTTGATAAACATAAGTCAAATGGATTAACAATGAGAAAACTACTACTTATATTACTTTGCTTACCTATGATTGGGTTTGGGCAAAACGTAAACATACCTGATGCAAACTTTAAAGCATATTTAGTTGGGAATTCAGCTATTAACACCAATGGAGATACTGAAATACAAGTAAGTGAAGCAACTAATTATACAGGTTCAATCTATTGTTCTGATTTAAATATTTCTGATTTAACAGGAATAGAAGATTTTACTGCTTTAACTTCTTTGGATTGTGATGACAATCAAATTACAAGTCTTGATGTAAGTAATAATACTGCTTTAACTAACTTATGGTGTGGTCAAAATTATCTCACAAGCCTTAACTTAAGTAATAATACCGCTTTAACTGAATTGAATTGTGAATCAAACAATCTAACAATCCTAGATGTAAGTAATAATACTGCTTTAACTGATTTATGGATTGATAGCAATCAACTCACAAGTCTTGATGTAAGTCAAAATACTGCTTTAATTTCATTGGGTTGTTATGCTAATCAACTCACAAGTCTTGATGTAAGTCAAAATACTGCTTTAATTGGATTATGGTGTTATGGCAATCAACTCACATCTTTAAATTTAAACGGGGCATCCAATTTAGAATGGGTAGCTTGTCATTTTAATCAACTCACAAGCTTAGATGGTAGTACTAACACTGCATTAAATAGATTAGATGTAAGTAATAATCAACTCATAGCACTTGATATTAGAAATGGATATAATACCAATTTAGGCACTTCTTTTTGGGGTGGTTTTATAAGCTCAGGAAATAATAATCTTACCTGTATTAATGTAGATGATGATGCTTGGTCAACTGCCAATTGGACAAATATTGATCCACAACACTATTTCAGCACTAATTGTCCACCACCATCTGCAATTCAAGAACATACTTCAAACAAAGAACTTCTTAAAGTAACAGACCTATTAGGAAGAGAAACAAAAGAAACAAATCAACCTCTCTTTTACATCTATGATGATGGAACAGTAGAGAAACGAATCATTATTGAATAATAATTACAAAACCCTTTCTTGCCAATCCTTATTTTGTAAAAGTGAACAAGTATCTGTTTTCCCAAAAATAGTGTAGCGATTTCTTGCAATAAATTTGTACAATAAATCACGAATAAAAGACGGAACAAGATAGCCTAAACACAACAAAAGATAGGGAAAAGGTAAACGAGAAAAAATAGATAATACTGCTGAGGATTGAGTTTTCACATTGCCTTTGCTAATCAAAAAAAGAGTAGATAAATCGTTTACTCCTACTTGCTCAACTATCTTTTTTCCTAGCTCACTTTGTTGTGAAGCAAAATGATAGTATTGCTTTTTATCCTGCTTTATTACAAAAACAACAAAGCGATTACACAGCACACAAACGCCATCAAACAAGATGATATTTTTGTCTGAATTATCCTGCATTACAAACTTATTTTTTAACGAAAAAGGATTTATGTAACAATAAATCTTTTAGCAATAATACAATAATTACTACTAGGGAAAGGTGCATCATTATCCCAGAAATCATAATGATATATTTCATCCAATAAAGCCCTAACCACAGCAACCACAAACCACCAAAAGTTACCACCAAAGAAATCATAGGTTCAAGCATTAAAAAATACTTAACACCATGACTGTAAGAAGAAAAATACATAACAATAGAAAGCATAAGAAACAACATACCTAAACTAATAACATGACTATGGATAAGACCTTGCAAAGCTCTTTCTGACATTTTAAAATGCAATTCTTCAGCTTGCTCATCTATCTCATTTCCCAACACATTTTGCTCCACTCCTTCAGCTTTAAAATCGGTAGTGTGATTTAACAAATTTAATCCAGAAAAATATCCGAACGAAAGAGTTAATAAAAACACAACTAAAGTGTGTCTGATTAATTTCGAGAAAGTATGTAGCTGATAATTCATGTTACAAAAATAAGATTATAAAATGATTTTTTTCATTTTTTGACTAAGTTGTTCTACTGCCCTTTTCAAGGAGTTAACCGATATGGTAGCGCCTGATATCGCTTGCACTTCACGAGTTTCACGAGTTATAAACTGTTTTAGCCACCTTTTACTTTTTATCTCATAGCCATAATCCTCACGATAAAGTAGCACCTTAACCTGAAGAATATTTAAATCCGCATCATAAATCACAACAAACTCAAATTTATCATGCTTACTTGAAGCCTGCTCAATACAAGAATAACCTACAATTATTTCATCTACTTTAAGCGACCCATAATTAACATTCACTAACAATGGTTCAGATACAACCTCAACACCAAAAGTTTGTTTTACTATAGTATTTGTTTTAGTAATTGACTGCTTGGAAGGTTTAAACTGAGCAACAGCAGTTGACATAAAAAATAAACTAAAAAAAACTATAGCACACATCTTTTCAGATGGTGCTATAGCCTTAATTATTGTATTAACTCGATTCATTTTTTTTGATTAGAACCAAACAGCAACACCTAAGTTGAATTGTTTTTTCTCTACTGAACTTGCATCATTTTTAAATACTTGGTAATCTGCTTTAAAAGCAGCACCACTTGCTATCTTATAAGTAAGACCGATAGTGTTTTCAGTACGGTTGTAAGCTAAATTTGCATCCATTCCTTCAGCAACCTCAGCATGTGTATTGTAGTTTTCATAACGAGCAAAAACAACTAATTCATTGTCAGTATCCTTATTGTTAAGTAAGTTGTACCCACCTTCAAGATAGTAACCTGTCATTACTGAACCTAAATCAGAATTTGCAAAATTATTATAAGCTGATGTGTTTTCAAGATCTGCAACAATATATTGTGCACGAGCCTGAATAGGACCATTTGTATATCTTGCATCAACCCCTAACATTTGAATACCAATTTTTGAAGAATCAGCTGAAGAAACTGCTGCTGCATCATCTAAATTCAATTCATTATACATACTAGTTTCTGATTCTCCTTTATAGAAAGAAGCTCCTAAATTAAATCCTGGCATTCCGTAATAAGAAACTCTACCTGCAAAATCCATTTCTATCATGTACGATTTAGCTCCTTTCTGACGACCACTTCTTAATCCTTTTTCACCACCGAATACACCCGCATCATCATAACCGTTAAAACCATTAACCATCATAAGTTGATAGTTCAAATCATGCTCTTCTAAACTTCCAGAAACAGCAACTCCCATTTCTCTCCAAGTTGTAGGTACAATATACTTATCTACATTTGTTCTTTCAACACCATTGAAAGTTGGTGGCTCATGGTATAAATTTTGAATTCCCATAGGAATCAACATCAATCCTGCCTGAACACTAATGTAATTCTTTAACTTATAGTTAAGAAATGCTTGTTCAACATAAACCTCAGTTACATGTTCGAATTCAATTTCAGAAATGAATGACGCTTTTTCATTAAAATTATAACCAATAAAGGTTACCAATCTGTGAACATCTAATGTTCCGTTATAATGTACATTTTCGTCACTTAAAGGCATATTCATATCTACCTGAGCATACCCACCAATGTGAAGCCCTTCATTATTAGCAAGAATTCTTTCTGCTGTGTTTTGCGCACTAGCTCCTATAGTAAGTAAGGCAACTGATACTGATAAAACAATTTTTTTCATTTTTAAATTTTTATTAATTTTTGATTAGTTATTCTAAAACGGCTGCAAAAATACAACCTTATTTATAATAAATCCAAATAAAGATAAGTTTATTTATACTAATTCTAAATTAAGAAAAAAGAGTCTGAAAACAATTACATCCTATCAGGTACACCTGCACCTAACAGTAGCATAGCCGTTTGTATTACCTCACCTACTTTAGCCGAAAGTCCTAATCTGAAATTAATCAGATCTTCAGTTTCAGCAGTTAGGATAGCCGTATTTTGGTAGTAGTTATTAAACTCCTTTACTAAATCGTATACATAATTAGCCACAAGTGCTGGGCTATAATTAGCAGCTGCTTCTTGTATCACAGCAGGGAATTCAGTCAATAACTTAATAATCTCTTGTTCCTTAGCCGTAATATTTACTGCACTTGGCATTTTCACCTCAGCAGTATGCTTTCTTTTTAGCGACTGAATACGAGCATAAGCATATTGTATAAACGGTCCAGTATTTCCATTAAAATCAATAGACTCTTTAGGGTCAAAAAGCATACGCTTTCTAGGGTCAACTTTTAGCATAAAATACTTTAACGCACCCATACCAACTGTTTCGTAAAGAGTATCGGCTTCTTGTTCAGTCATCCCCTCAAGCTTCCCTAATTCCTTGGCAATGTTCTTGGCTGTACTTACCATCTCCTCCATCAAATCATCAGCATCCACCACTGTTCCTTCACGCGATTTCATCTTCCCACTTGGCAAGTCCACCATACCGTATGATAAATGATAACAACTATTTGCCCAGTCATATCCTAATTTATCAAGGATTAAAAACAATACCTTAAAATGATAATCTTGCTCATTTCCTACCGTATACGCCATATTCGAGAAAGAGAAATCCTCATGTCTTTGTATAGCAGTACCAATATCTTGTGTCATGTAAACAGCAGTACCATCTGAACGCAAAATGATTTTTTCATCTAAACCTTCAGCTGATAAATCTATCCATACCGAACCATCTTCTTTTTTATAAAAAACTCCTTTATCAAGGCCAATATCTACTACTTTCTTTCCTAGCAGATAAGTATCACTTTCATAATAGTTCTTATCAAAATCAACACCCAATCTAGCATAAGTACTTGTAAAACCAGCATACACCCAAGCATTCATTTTTTCCCAGAGTGCAATTACAGATGGTTCTTTTGCTTCCCAACTCCTAAGCATATCTTGTGCTTTCTTAAAGATAGGTGCTTGTTTCTCTGCCTCTTTCTGTTCCATTCCCTCAGCAACTAAAACAGCAACTTCTTTTTTGTAGTATTTATCAAACTCTACATAGTATTTCCCTACAAAATGATCCCCTTTCATTCCTGTACTTTCAGGAGTTTCATCATTCCCATATTCCTGCCAAGCCACCATTGATTTACAGATGTGTATCCCTCTATCATTAATGATTTGAACTTTCTTCATATTCTTACCACTTGCCTTGATAATCTCAGCAACTGAATAACCTAATAGGTTATTACGAATATGTCCTAAATGCAAAGGTTTGTTGGTGTTCGGTGATGAGTATTCCACCAAGTAAGTAGGTGCATTATCATCCGCTTTTACCGTTCCGTAATTAGCAGTAGTATAAGCAGCAACAAACTGATTATACCAGTATTCTTGTGTAATTTCTAAATTCAAAAACCCTTTCACCACATTGAAACCTGCAACCTCAGCCACATTTTCTTTTAAGTAATTTCCTATCTGTTCAGCAGTTTGTTCAGGTCCTTTTTTTGAAGCCCTTAATAATGGAAAAACAACTAAAGTAACATCCCCTTCAAAATCCTTTCTGGTTTTTTGAAATTGAATACTTTGTTCAGTTGCCGAATACAATTCCGCTAAACACTTTTCTATTTCCGGTTTTAAAATTTCTTCTATCATTATTTTTGTTTTGGTAAAAATATTTCCGCCATCATACATCTTGCACTTCCACCACCACAAGCCTCAATAGTATCTAGTGAACTATACAAAATAGGACAATGTTTTTCAATAACTGTTTTTTGTTCTTCCGTTAGGCTACTATAAGCAGAGTTGGACATTACAAGGTAAGGCTTATCACCCATTACTTGCAACATATTTCCTGCAAACCTATGTTTTTGTGCTTCTGTTATTTCAATAATTTCTTTTCCTGTCTCTGTAAGGGTTTCTAGCACATGTTCTCTTTCTGCTTCATCATCAATAGTATCCAAGCAAATTACTACAAAATCATCTGCCACACACATCATAACATTGGTATGGTAAATTGCCATACGCTCCCCATCAACATCTTGGTTTGCCGTAAAACAAACTGGTCGGTAACCAAACTCCTCACAAAACTGCATCACAGCAATCTCATCCGTACGGATAGAAATAGCAGCATAACAAATCTTATTCTCTCTATCCAGCACCATACTTCCTGTTCCTTCTAAGTACTTATCGTGCTTCTCAAATTCCGTAAAATCTTTTATCCCTTCAATAATAAAACCGTGCTCATCTACCAAAGTATCAAAGATCTCTTCCCTTCTTTCATCTCTCCTGTTTTCAGCACACATAGGGTATAAACCTACCATAGCATCATTATGGAATGAAACCCAATTATTAGGGAAAATAGAATCTGGAGTATCAGGATATTCTGTATCCTCAATCACTACCACATTTACGCCAGCATTCCTTAATTTATCCACAAATGCATTGAATTCATTCAAAGCATTCTCTTGTGTTTGTTCAGCCGTTAAATTGTCTAGTACCTGCTGATAATAATTATTGACAGCAGTTTGCTCATTATACCTAAAGCCTATTGGCTTTATCATCATTATTGTATTTGTAATCTGTTTCATTATTCTCTAATTAATGGCATTGTCGAACATCTTAAAAGCCCCTCCATTTTTGCTATCTCAGCATAAGGCACTTCCTCTACTGTAAACCCTCTTTTCCTTAACTCAGCATTCAATCTTGTAAATCCTTTTTCAGAAATAATTACTTCTTCTGAAATTGAAAATACATTCGAGTTCATATTATACATTTCTTCTTGACTTACTTCAATTATATTTTGTTCGCCAAAATAATTCACTAAAAACTCAACATCATCTGCATACTTAAATCCACCCTTATACATAATGGCCATATTTTTTCCAATAGGTTGAAAACAACAATCCAAGTGCAAAGCATTTTCTCTCGGATCATCATCCGATTTATTCAATTCAAAACCCTTAACTGTTTTACTTGGGAAAGTTGTTGCTAAAAACTCAACACCTGCTTTGTTTGTTCTGGCAACAGTGTAATGTTCAAAATCTTCCTTTTTGGAATAGCCCACAAAAATATATTCATTCCATAGCATTACATCTCCTCCTTCTGCCCTTGCACTTGCTGGCATTTTAACTTTATCCTCTTCAGCTATATTACTTAACACTTCATCAATCGCATCTGCTTCTTCTTTTCTATCTTCTATTATATTCGGAATAATCAATTTATCCTCAATTGCAAAAGCAATATCTCTAGAGAAAATCTGATTTAAACCTTTAATATTTTGAGGCCTGAATACTTTAACATTGTACTTATCAAATACTGCAACTAAGGCATTCATCTCCTTCACGCAAGCATCATTTGTTGGAAAAGTACCTGCAACTACATGGGATATTGACTTTGGATCATAGCATTCCTCAACCTTAGGTATACCCCCAAAATCATCAGCAATACCTACCACCACAGCTTTAAGATGTGCTGTTTCATTCCTTACTTTTATCTTCATCATAATTGCCTGCAAATTTAATTTTTTCAAAACATTTAGAGGTCAGTTTTAACAATTAACATTTATTAACAATTTAATGGGAAAATAATAGTTTCTACTACTAACAACATTCAAATCTATTTGTACTTTTGATGACTATATGGCAAAAAAGAAATTAAAATTAAAATCCGCTAAGTCCTTTAACTTTGATGGGATAACAGCTCCTTTTAAAGATGAAAATAATCAGAAGATATTTGCTGCTGTTTTAATCCTTATCTCCCTTTACTTACTTATCGCCTTTATTTCTTTCTTTTTTCAGTGGGAAGCTGATGACAGTTTAGTTTCAGGAAAAGATTTATCGGATGTTATTACAGATAAGAAAATTAATAATTCTATTGGAGGGCTAGGCGCTTATACTGCTAATCTGCTTGTTAAAATCTGGTTTGGACTTGCTGCTTTTTTCATTCCCCTATTTAGCTTATTGGCTGGATTAAAAATACTGGGATTAAAAAAATACTCTTTCAGTAATTTTCTTTTCAATGGAATATTAGGAATGCTAATTATCCCAATATTTATTCGCCACTTTTTTAATGGAATAATTACAGCTGGGGGTATCGGTATATTCACCAATGACTTGATGAATTCCGCTATTGGAACCCTAGGAACTTCCCTATTACTAATTACTATTTCACTATTATACCTTGTTATTTCATTCGATATTAATGCTGAAAAAATTCAAGCCTTTATTGAAAAAATAAAACCTAATAAAAAAGCTATACAACAGGAAGAAGATGAACCAATATTAAGAACAACTTTTGGAGAAAACCCAACAGCACCAGTACTGGAAGAAAAATCAGAAGAAACACTAACAGAAACGGAACCTACTCCTTTAACTGTCGAACCAACTTTAATAACACCTCAGGTTGAAAAAACAGGAACTCCTACCGAAAAACCAGAAGAAAGATTAGGATTAGAAGTAACCGAAACTACTGATGAAGAAACCCTAAGCGAAAGGGAGATTAATAAGAAACTAAAAGAATTAGGTGATTTTGACCCTACTCTTGAGCTATCACAATTCAAAATGCCAGGAATGGATTTATTGAATGATTATGGCGGCAGTAAGATTGAAATAGATAAAGAAGATTTAGAAAAAAATAAAAATAGAATTGTTGAAACACTTGGGCATTATAAAATAGGTATTGCATCCATTTCGGCAACTGTTGGACCAACCATTACACTTTATGAAATTGTGCCAGTAGCGGGAATTAGAATTTCAAAAATTAAAAACCTTGAAGATGATATCGCTTTAAGTTTAGCAGCTGAAGGAATCCGTATTATTGCTCCTATACCTGGAAGAGGAACGATAGGTATTGAGGTTCCTAATGCTAAGAAAAATACGGTTTCTATGTTGGAGGTTCTGAAATCAGAAAAGTTCCAGAATTGTGATATGGAACTACCTATAGCTTTCGGAAAAACTATATCCAACGAAACTTATGTAGTAGATTTAGCAAAGATGCCTCACCTACTTATGGCAGGAGCAACAGGACAAGGAAAATCAGTTGGACTGAATGCTATACTAGCCTCTTTATTATACAAAAAACACCCTTCACAAGTAAAGTTTGTATTGGTTGATCCTAAAAAAGTAGAACTTACCCTATTCAATAAAATTGAGCGACACTACCTAGCCAAACTACCAGGTGAGGAAGACGCAATCATCACAGATACTAAAAAAGTAGTGAATACTATAAATTCATTATGTATTGAAATGGATGATAGATATGAGCTTTGTAAACAGGCACAATGCCGTAACATTAAAGAATATAATAAAAAGTTCATCTCCAGAAGGTTAAACCCTAATGACGGACACAGATACTTACCCTATATCGTTTTAGTGATTGATGAGTTTGCTGATTTAATAATGACTGCTGGAAAGGAAATTGAAACCCCTATTGCTCGTTTGGCACAACTTGCCCGTGCTATTGGTATTCATTTGATTGTTGCCACACAAAGACCTTCCGTGAATGTAATTACAGGAATGATAAAAGCTAATTTCCCTGCAAGAGTAGCCTTTAAAGTTACCTCAAGCATTGATTCCAGAACAATTATGGATAGCAAAGGAGCCGAACAATTAATCGGTATGGGAGATATGCTTATATCGACAGGAAATGATTTAACTCGCTTACAATGTGCATTTATTGACACCCCAGAGGTAGAGAAAATATGTGAGTTTATTGGCTCGCAAAGAGCTTATCCGCAAGCCCACCTTTTACCTGAATATGAGGCGGAAGCAGAGGCTGTAGGGGGGAAAGCAGACTTAGAAGATAAGGACGCTATGTTTGATGAAGCAGCTTTACTAGTTGTACAACATCAGTCTGGCTCAACATCAATGATACAAAGAAGATTAAGGCTAGGTTACAACCGTGCAGGAAGGATTATTGACCAACTAGAAGCTGCTGGAGTAGTTGGACCATTTGAAGGTAGTAAAGCCCGAAAAGTAATGGTGCGTGACGAAATGGAACTAGAAGAATTACTAAATAAATTACACAGCAATGACTAAATTACTCACTACACTATTAATTGCCTTGAGCACTAGCCTTTTTGCTCAGGACCAAGTAGCCAAAGATGTGCTGGACAAACTAAGTGAAACCACAAAATCCTACAAGAACATGACTGTTGGTTTTGATTTTATTTTTGAGAATAAGAGCCAAAATATTAAGGATGTGCAACAAGGAACGATAGTGTTGCAAGAAGAAAGTTTCCGTCTAACAATGGAGGACCAAATCATCATAAATGATGGAGAAAATCAGTGGATTTACTTAGCCGACATGAATGAAGTGCAGATAATGAAACACGACCCTGAAGAAGAAATGATGAGCCCAAACAAGCTATTCACCATATACGAAAAGGGGTATAAGTACACCTATGTTGGTGCTGAAGCAGAAAAAGGTAAACGCCTACAAATCATTGATTTATTCCCAGAAGAAAGTGGCTCTTTCATGAAGATTACTTTAGCTGTGGATGCTGCCAAAAACCAACTGCATAAAATAATTATGCACGATAAAAATGGAGGTAGCTACACTTATTTAGTAACCAATTTCAAAAGCAATACTGATGTAGCTACTTTTACTTTCAATGATGATGATTATCCTGGAGTTGAAGTGATTGATTTAAGATAAATAAGTTTTTAGATAAAAATCACAGAAGAAAGTATTGACAACCCATTCTTATTAGAGCAAAAGGCTGTTCCTTTAGAGTAAAACAAAGGGATATACTGAGTATCTCTAATGTTACTTAGCGAATCAACATTACTTGCCCTATTTGTTTACGCAAGGCACCCAATTCATCCACTATTACAATGACCCAAGAATACGATCCGTGTTGGCTATCTGCACCATCCCACCATTCATTAATATCCTCTGTTTTAAAAATTCTTTCGCCCCATCTGTTAAATACAGTAAACTCATAAGATTCATACTTTTCCATTCGCAATCCTTTTGGACCAAATAAATCATTACCACCATCATTATCAGGAGTAAAAGAGGTTGGAATATAAAGAACAAAATCGTAATACATTATTATATTCTTACTTATTGAATCCACACACAGGTTAGAATCGCTAACAGTAAGCACAACATTATAAACACCAGGTTCATCATAAATATGAATTGGATTTTCTAAAAAACTAAAAGTAGAATCACCAAAACTCCAAAAATCAGGAATTGAATTATATGATGTATTGGTAAAAGTAATCTCTGGTTGTAAGGTAGATATTGTATAAGGGGTGAAACTAAAATCAGCTGTTGGCTGATTATAAATACTTATGATACTACTTATTGAATCCAGGCAACCAAAATCAGAAATAACAATTAATTTAATTAGATAATCTTCATCATTTTCATATACATGAATAATAGTATCACCATAAGCGACACTTCCATCTCCTAAATACCAAATCCTATCGAATATAATATCAGTTGGAATAGTAGATAAATCAATAAATATTGAAGGCATATTTTCACAAATTCCATCTATTGAAAAATCAATATCAGGATTGGGGTGCTGTAAAGTAAAGATAGAAGGACTAACACCTACACATCCATTGGTATCTATAACTTCAATAAAATATTCGCCTGTTGTATCGACCACTATAGATGGAGCTGTTATTCCATTATTCCAAATACTACTAACATATATTGAATCTACTTGCAACAGAACACTATCTCCTTCACAAAAAGAGATAGGTCCTAAAGCAAATATATTTGGAGTTGGCAAAGCATGAATTTCGACTAAAATACTATCATACCCACTACAACCATTTACATCTATTTCTTCAACTAATAACTGAAACACACCTGGATTGTTAAGGTCTATTATGATGTGTTCAGTTCCGTTTCCAGAATAAATTGTAGCGATTGTAGTATTTTGCACTTGCCAGTTATAAATAGAACCTACAGTTGGAGGCACGCCAAAATTATGATTTTCACCTACACATAGGTGTACCACATTCTGAGCATTTATTTTTAAAGCAAATGCAAAAATTAATAATATGACTAGCTTTAGTCTGTTCATTCTTAATTATTATGCCAAATTGGTCCTGGTGTTGGCAATGGATTAATCTGTAAATCAACTTGTAATGGTAGGCTTGTACAAGTTCCTGGCTGATCGACAACCCAATATGGATATGTTGTAACAGTAGTTGCATTACCTGCTGCACTTGCTGGAGGAGTAAATGACGCTCCAGTTCCAACATTAACCGCTAATGGATTTGCTACAGGATCAACATCATACCAAACAAGAGTTGCCCCTATTGGTGAAATTGCTGGATTAGCATCTCCAAAACAAATCTCAACAGGGTTAATAGCTAATTGTGGTATTACTGGTAATGCTGTAATCTCAAATATAACTTCTAACGCTACACTCTCACAATTAGTAGTAGAATTAGTTTCTATAATCCAGATTGGATATTGACCTACAGCTACCTGTAGTGGGATATATGTAGCAATAGGCCCAGCAAGAAGTATAGCTCCAGGAGTTATTGCAGGATCAGCATCATACCAATAAAAATCACCTGTACCTGTACTTAATGGATCTGGAACAGCTGTAAATATAGGAGTAGCATCAAACTCACAAATAGTAGCTGATGGAGCAGCAGTAACAATTGGCATTAATGGGTTTGCATTTATAGTAAATGTTGCTGTAGAAGGATTACTAACACAAGTAGTTGTTAAATCAGTCTCTGTTAACCAGTAATCATAAATTGCTGGAGTTGTTGGAGTAAGAGTAAAAGGAGTTCCAGTTCCAACAGCAACCGCCAATGGATTTGCTACAGGATCAACATCATACCAAGTAAACGTACCTGCTGCTCCTCCAGTAGTTGCAATAAAATCAGCTGGAATATCTCCCTCACATATTATTATTGCTGGTAAACCTGCTATTAGAGGAGTTACTGATGGACTAGCTGGAGGAGGATTAATTGTAAATATGAAAGAAGTTGCTGGACTAGTACATGAACCAACTACCTCCTCAACATAATAAGTGTAATCAGGAAGAGCAGATACAGCTGATTGGATAGAAGTATATGTATTTATTCCTGTTGCTAATGCAATTGCTCCTGGATTTATTGCAGGATCAGGATCAACATTATACCAGTTAAAATTAGATGCACCTGTAGCAGATGTTGCGGTAAATAAAGGATTAAGTAGACCAAAACAAGCATCATAAGGTAGACCTACTAAAGTTGGAGCTAATGGTAAGGCTGTTACTGTAACTGTTACCATAGTAGCAGTACCCTCACATCCATTTGCACTTTCTTCTGTCACCCAATAAGAATATGTTCCTGCAGTTGGATATGTAGGTGTATTTAATGGTGTAATATCAGTATATGTTGATGAATTAGCAACAAGTAGTATGCCTGGGACACCTAAATTATCTGCATACCAATTAAATACCCCACTACCATTTCCTAATGGATCCGTTGATGCTGTCATTATTGGGTTAGGATCGTTTAAGCAAATAGCTCCAGGATTTATCACAATTGGTGCATTTGCATTATCCTCAACAGTAATAGTTAGTACAACAGGATTAGCATCACATAAAGTGGTAACATCTGTTTCTACAAAAGATAATTCATAAGTCCCTGGTGTAGTCCAATCAACTGTAATCCACCAATCATTTGCTGGTACAGGTACCGTAATATCAGCAACACCTGCTGCAGGAGGTAAACCTGTCGCTTGATAAACTACCGACCAAGCATAAGTAGAGGTAGCTGTAGGAACCACCTCATAGGGTTCCGCTAATGTATTTACACAAACTGTTTGTGCAATTACACTACTTGGTAGTGTTTGTGCCATTAAATGGCTACTACCTAAAAGCATTGCAAATATTGCAAATACTTTTAGAATTCTTGTTGTTGTTTTCATGACCTTAACGTTTTTAATTAATAATTTATTTTTACTGTTTATACTTAATTTAATTATGCCAAATTGGTAAACTACCGAATGTTACGACAGGAACAGTAATTGTTGGCGACCAATTACTTGCATTACAACCATTATTTTCTTTAACTTTAACCTTGAATTGAGTGTCTTGCGTTATATTATTATATGTAACTGGGTTAATTATACCCCATGATGGAGCAGTTAAATTATTCCAGCCACTACCCGTATTATATTGAAATCTGTATCTATTTACAGGAATAGATGTTGATGCCGTTAAAATAACATCATCTCCAATACAAGCAGGATTTGGTGCTGCTGAAAGTATAACAGTAGGGGTAGGATTAACAGTAATTGTTACATCATCATCATCAGTACAACCACTACTAGTCTCTGTAAAATTCACTGTATAAGTTGTTGTAGCTGTAAGAGGTGGTGGTGGGAAATTCGAGCCAGTTCCAAGAACAATGCCTAACGGATCAGCCGCATCAACCCAAGAGTAAGTTCCTGCACTAGTACTACTAGCATTTAAACTACTTGGAGCGTACCCATCACATATTGTTTGGTCAGCAGTAGCGGTAACTATTGGTAAAGCATAAATTTCTAAAGTAACAGGAACGGAAGGTCCCTCACATCCATTCAATGTTTCTGTAACATAATAAGTATATAAACCGACTGTAGTTTCTCCTGTAGCAAAATAATTACCTGTAAATACATAAATAGTTAATGCTGCATCTAAATACCAATTTGGAAGCGATCCATAAGCAAGTAAGTCAGGAACTACCCCACCTAAACAAACAGTTTCTGAAATAGCTATTGTTGCAGTGGGTAATGGATTTACTGTAACTGAAATAGTAGCTGTATTCTCACAAAGATTGCCATCTGTTCCTGTTACTGTATAAATCACTGTTCCTGTTCCTGGGTTAAATGGAATGTTATCTACAATTCCATTATCCCATGTATAAGTTGTAGCACCACCTCCATTCAAGATTAAAGCATCACCATCACATAAAGGAGATGCAATAGAAGAACTAGCGGTAACTGTTGGTAATGGATTTACAGTAATTACTACAAAATCAGTAGCAATACACCCATCATTATCAGTAAAAGTTACGGTAAAAATACCCGTATTATTTAGCCCACCATTAAAAATAGGGTTTTGTAGGTTCGGATTCGTAAAAGCAGATTGTGGAGTCCAACTATATGAGCCTGCACCACTACCTGTACCGATTGCAGTTAAATTACTAGGAACACCCCCATTACAAATTGACTGATCAGAATTAGCTACAACTATTATTTGAGGTGGATCATATATTGTAATAAACTCATCAGGAACACTACATCCAAGCAATGATAAAATTTCTATTTTATAATTACCACTTCCTAAATTAGGAAACATGTGAGCGATAGAAATATAACTACCAGTTATTGCTAATTGTACCCACCATCCATTATTTGGGTTTTGCCAATATAATGTATACTTAAAAGAATCAGATCCACCACTAGTATTTATAGTTATAGAACCATCTAAGCCACCATAGCAAGTTGGAGAAACTGGTGTTACTATTGTACTATTAGTAGAAATACTATTAATAACAAAAAACTCATCATTAACAGGACAAGAGGATTGTGATGTAATAACAATCTTATAGTTACCAGTAAGTAAAGAAGGGAATGATTGAGGAGTTGAAATATAGGTTGTTGTTTGAGCCAATAACACCCACCATCCATTATTAGGATTTTGCCAATATAGTTTATACGTAAAATAACCATTACATCCATTAGTTTCAACAACTACAGAACCATCAGAAATACCAGAACAAGATGAATTAACAGTCTGAATAGTAGTAGTTTGAGCAACTAAATCAATCGAACCAAAGAAAAGAAACAATATAATTAAATACTTTTTCAAAGAATGCACATTTTTTTAAATAAAAGCAAAACTTGTTTTGCAAAATTACAAATAAGTAATTGATAAAGCCTATTTTACAGGAACAAGCTCGTAGTCAATATAATGATGCAAAGGCGCATAAGTATTTATTTTTCCTCCACCCGTTACATTCTGGAACTTAAATAAAGAGAAGTCAGAACAAAAATGCATAATAATATTATACGCTATATGCGTGTATTTTCCCTGATTGGTATTGTATCTATTTTCAAATAATTTCAGAAATGAAGCATCATGATCATTAGCACTACTAAAACTATAAGCATCAGGAAAATTAACGTCCAGAAACATTAAATTATGGATATCAAGATTATCGTATTTTTTCCAATCATATAGACCAAAAACTAATGAAATAGAATCCATACCTCCAATAGCCCCAAGCATTTTACTTACAAAAGCCTTATTTTCAGAGGGAATAATAACCACTTGATTTTCCTGAAATATTTTACGAATTGAATCTACCTTAGTATATATCATAGTAAAGGTTTCTACTGCTTTCTCCTCTTGAGAAAACAAGTTTTTAATATAAGCTGATTTCCCCTGATATCCCTTTTGATTCAACACAATAACCCTATCATCCTTGTGGTGCTCTAAAACATAATTCTTAATGATATTTGTCTGTATTTGAAATGAAGGTGAAAGTTGATAAACAGCCCTGTAATTTCTTACATTTTTAGTGTTTTTAGAAAGAGGAGAAATCAATATTTTAGTAGTATCATTTCCATATTTTTTGCATAAAATTCTAAAATTATTGGCATATAAAGGACCAATAATAATATCCATATTATCCAAAGCCTTTGAGTTCACAATTTGATGTACTTTTAAGGTATCTTTATTGGTATCAAAAGTATGTAGGCAAATATTTTTTCCTTGTTCGCGTAAAGAATCAAGTGCTAATTCTACTCCAACATAAAAAGACAAAGCAACTTCCGAACCTCTATAATAAATATTCTGAATCCCTGTAGTATCCTCAAAATCATTAAACATAGTATCATTCTTTACTAAAAAATAAGGCATTAATAAAGCAATATTTAACACTGAAGTATCTTGAAATTCAGCTGCTAGTTCAATCTGTTTTTGAATGCTTAAATTCGTTTTCTTACTTTTTAGTTGATTAGAAGAAATTGGGATATACAATAGCTGATTGTAGTATAAACGCTTTTGTATTTCATTATTATCAATAATATCAGCCGTTTTAACCTTATGTAATTTTGCTATTGACTTAAGCGATTCTCCAGCATTTACGATATGTTTCACATAAGTATCACCATCAAAAATAACAGTATCACTTACTGTTTGAGCCGACAAGCTACAAACAAATAAAACTGAAAACGCAAAAATTATTTTCCTGATTATTCCCATTCAATAGTTGCAGGTGGCTTTGATGAAATGTCATATACCACACGATTAATTCCCTTAACTTTATTGATAATATCATTCGATACTTTTGCCAAGAACTCATAAGGCAAGTGCACCCAATCAGCAGTCATTCCATCAGTTGATTCTACTGCTCTTAAAGCAACAGCATTTTCATAAGTACGCTCATCTCCCATCACTCCAACCGACTGTACTGGCAAGAAAATTGCTCCTGCTTGCCATACTTTATCATATAAACCAGCTGACCTTAATGAAGAAATAAAAATATGATCTACCTCTTGTAATATAGCTACTTTTTCAGGAGTAATATCTCCTAGAATACGAATTGCTAACCCAGGACCAGGAAAAGGATGCCTTCCTAATAACTCCTTATCAATATCCATTGATTTTCCAATTCTACGCACTTCATCTTTAAACAAAGTTCTTAAAGGTTCAACAATACTAAGCTTCATGTAATCAGGCAAACCCCCAACATTATGGTGCGACTTAATTGTTTGTGAAGGACCTCCTGTTGCCGAAACCGACTCAATTACATCAGGATAAATAGTACCTTGTGCTAACCACTTTACATTATCTAACTGATTTGATTCATCATCAAACACATCAATAAACATTCCACCAATTGCTTTACGCTTTTTCTCAGGATCGGAAAGCCCAGCTAATACATCATAAAAACGGCCTTTGGCATTCACCCCTTTTACATTTAAGCCCATCCCTTTGTATTGCTCTAAAACACTTTCGAACTCCCCTTTTCTTAACAAACCATTATCTACAAAAATGCAATATAAATTTTCGCCAATTGCTTTATGCAATAACACTCCAGCAACAGTAGAATCTACTCCTCCTGAAAGGCCTAAAACAACCTTGTCATTTCCTATTTTTTGTTTTAAATCAGCAACTGTTTCCTCAACAAATAAAGCTGGAGTCCAGTCTTGCTGAAAACCACAAATATCAACTAAGAAATTCTTTAGAATAGTAGCTCCATCCTTTGAATGATAAACTTCTGGGTGAAATTGTAAAGCATAAGTTTGCTCCCCTTCAATATGATAAGCAGCAACCTCAACATCATTTGTAGAAGCTATAACTTTATAATTATCAGGGATAGTTGCAATGGTATCGCCATGACTCATCCATACTTGAGAATTTTCAGAAACACCATTCATCAATTCATTTTTAGCATCCACAAACGATAAATTTGCTCTACCATATTCTCTAGTGTTTGAAGGCAAAACCTCCCCTCCAAACTCATGTGCTAAATGCTGTGCGCCATAACAAACCCCCAATAAAGGTAATTTTCCTTTTATAGCTGATAAATCAGGAATTGGAGCATTTTCTTCACGAACAGAATGCGGAGAACCTGACAAAATAACGGCTTTCCAGCTTCCATCCATTTCTGGCATTTTATTGTAAGGGTGTATCTCAGAATAGATATTCAGCTCTCTTACTCTTCTAGCAATAAGCTGTGTATATTGCGATCCGAAATCTAATATTAGTATTTTCTCGTGCTCCATTTATCTATTTTATTTTAGGGGATAAAACTACAAAATTAGGGTTTAGCGGATTTAAATTCTCTTTCATTATTTTTATAAAGTTTTCCCCATGTGTTAAATAAAAAGAAATGAAATTATCATGACGTTCCTGCAAGCCTTTAATCGGAAATAATTGCTGCTTTAATTTACTTATCTGATTTAAAGAACTTTCATGATGCTGTTTTTCTAATCTCAATAATTTTTTTTCCAATTGCTTGAAAGATTTTTCTTGTTTTTGTAATTGTGACTTGATGCTATTTTGTAAACCGACATCAGTTGTTTTGCTTAGGATAGAAGAATAAACTGCTTTCATTTTCTCAATTTCTTGATGAAGCGAAACATCTGCTTTCGTTTGCGAGAGAATAAAATTTTTCTGCAATTGATGCTCTTCCAAAAATAAATCAGGAATAGAAAAACCTAAATCCTGTCGTTTTTTATTTTGATTTTTATTTAAAAACATTGCTGAATTTCTTAGTAGTACTATTGGAAAAGGAATATTTTCCTGCTCAAAAGCTGTTTTTAATTGCATAAAATAAGCCACCTCAGCCCCACCACCAATATAAGCGATATTTGGCAAAACAGTCTCTTGATAAAGTGGCCTTAATAATACGTTCGGACTAAATAATTCAGGATTTTCTTCAATCACTTTTTCAGAAATCCCTCCTTTTATCAATTCTCTTTTTCCAGCTGATAATTTGAAAAAATTAATTACACGAACATAAGCCTGTGCTTTGTATTCATTCGCCAAATCATTACTACACTTGTTTATTATTTTTTCAAAACCTTGCGTTAAAACATCTTTTTTAATGGTCGGAATAAATTGTTGTTTTAACTTTTTATCATCCCCATCCAAAATAACTAATCCGTACTCGCCAAACAGTTCATTTACCAAATAGCGAGTGGCAGAAGCCAAATTATCATGTTTTAAATATGCGTTTTCAAAAATAGAAATTAATTTATCTGCATTTTCTGAAGTTCCTAATACTGATTTTAATTCAGTTAAAACACTATCAAAACCATCCAAACTCATATTCCCTACAGCACCATTTTGCTTACTATCCCATTCAATTCTTTTTCCAAATAAATTAATGTGATTTACTTCCTGAAAATCATGATCTTCAGTAGCCATCCAAAAAACAGGCACAAAATTATGTTTAGGGTATTTTACTTGTAGCGATTCTGCTAAGTTAATAGTTGAAATCACCTTGTATATAAAGTAAAGAGGACCTGTAAACAAGCACAATTGATGCCCAGTAGTTACTGTAAAAGTATTGTTATTCAGTAAACTTTCAATATTGTTTTGAGACTTATCAGACAATAATAATTTACTATTTTGAAGCGTTAACACCTCAGCCAAAACCTCCCTACTTATAGGGTGATTCTGCTTTTCAGTAATTTGTTTTTCAAAATTTTCTAGTGTTGGGAAATGATTTATAAAGGGTTTTAACTTTTTATCCTCACTTAAATAATCAAGCGTTAATTTTGAGAATTTATTGGTTTCTTGATATGAAATTTCAGCAACCTTCAAAATCTATATTTTCATGATAAATCCTCCAGCAATCAAATCCTCACCTTCATAAATTGCAGCCGATTGCCCAGGAGCAATACCCTCAACTTTTTTATGAAATAATATTCTTAAATTTTCACCATCACTTGTAATAGTTGCCATCTCCCCTTTATGTTTATACCTTACTTTCACTAAGCATTCCATACCATCTTCAATTTTATCGTACTTTATGTAATTTACATTTCTAATGAACATTTCTTGTTTCTGCAAATCCTCTTTAGTACCCACTATTACAGTATTATCTTCAGGATTTATCCCAATAACATAAGTAGAATTAGGCCCTAAGGAAACTCCTATTTTTCTTTGTCCAATAGTGTAAAAAGGATAACCATCATGTGTCCCAACTATATGTCCGTCAGTGGTAACAAAATTTCCTCCTGCAACTCTTTCTTCTAGTCCTTCTACTCTTCTTTTCAAGAATCCTCTGTAATCGTTATCAGGAATAAAACAGATTTCATAACTCTCACTTTTTTCAGCCAATGCTTTATATCCTCTATCCAAAGCCATTTGCTTTATGTCCTTTTTATGATATTCTCCCATGGGGAAAATAGTTCGTTTCAAACATTCTTGCGTCACTCCCCAAAGCACATAGGATTGATCTTTGGTATCATCCAAACCTTTTGAAACTACAAAACGACCATTAACCTCACGAACTTTTGCATAATGCCCAGTCGCAATAAACTCACAATTTAGCATATCGGCACGCTTTAAAAGTGCCTCCCACTTAATGTGAGTATTACAAAGCACACAAGGATTTGGCGTACGCCCAGCAATATATTCATCCACAAAATTGTCAATTATAAAGTTTCCAAATTCCTCACGAATATCCAATATTGTATGCGGAAAACCACAATCAACAGCCAATTGGCGTGCATCATTTATAGAGTCCAAACTACAACAACCCGTTTCCTTTTTATTTCCACCTGAACTTTCATAATCCCAAGTTTTCATGGTTAAACCAATCACCTCATACCCTTGCTCATGCAATAATAATGATGCCATAGTACTATCAATACCACCACTCATTGCCATTAAAACTCTACCTTTACTCATTGTAATTTATTATTGTGTCAGTAACTCCTTGTTCAGTAAAATATTCCCAAATACCTACTTTTTTATCATCAGTATATAACCCGTTATAATACACCTCACCATTTGGATGGAAAAAAGTTTGCTTTCCTTCTCTGTTTCCGCTATTATAAGCTGTTTCCATCTTTACTTTTCCATCCATAAAATACTGAACCCAAGCTCCATTTTCAATTCCTGAAGTCCAATGTTTTATTTCGTATAACTTACCTGTATAATAATAGGTTTTAGTTGCACCATTCAACTGTCCTTTTTGATATTGCTCACTCATCATAAGCACGCTATCAGCACTAAAATAATTCCAGGTACTATCCTTTAACTCATTTACATAAAGCCCAGCTGCTTTTAGTTTCCCAGTTTTGTAAAAGATATGTGTTGCTGCTGCTTTCCCTTTATGAAAAAACTCTTTTTCGGCTTGTAACTCTCCTGAAGAATAGTAATATTGAAATATCCCGGCAGGATTATCATTTTTGAATTGCCCAGAATAACGCAAGTTACCATTAGCATGCATTTTTTTCCAAACGCCTTGTTTTAAACCTTTTGCATCAACCTCATTAAGGACTTGACTCAAAGATAAAAACGGAATTAATAGTAGAAAAAAAAGTATTTTTTTCATGATGATAAATTTTTTGCAAATATAGTAAGAAAAGGATGAATTACTTACAATTGCTTTTGCATCAATTGCTCAACACCATCAACAAAACTTTCCCAAGAAAAGCGCTTCTTCTCAGTACTAGTATTAATCGTAAATTCTTCCTCTTTATTGTTGGTGTAAAAATCAATTATAGCATCAGCAATTTCAGTAGGGTTCCCTGAAGTAACATAACCAACCTTATTATTTGGCACAATTTCGGCCAAACCACCTACATTAGTCACCAACATTGGGCGTTCAAAAGAATAAGCAATTTGAGTAACCCCACTTTGGGTTGCTGTTCGGTAAGTTTGTGTAATCATATCAGCAGCACAAAAATAATCTTTTACTTTATCCGCAGGAATAAAATTACTTTTCATAATGATACTTTTTTCAATTCCTAAATCAGCAATCATATCAGTATATTCTGTTTTATCATCATAAAACTCGCCCGCAATAATAAGTTTAATTCCCATTGCTTTTATGCGACTATCTCCCATTGCATTAAGCATTAAATCCAAGCCCTTGTACTTACGCACAAAACCAAAAAAAAGTAAATGCCTATCATTAGGGTTTAGTCCTAAATTTTCAATTGCTTTTGCTTTAGGAATTATATCTCCAAAAACATTATAAATAGGATGTGGAATAAACTTTTTGGCAGTAGTATTTGTGAACTTTGAAAGGTCGTCCAACACAGAAGCTGAAAGCGTTAAAAATGCATCACAACTTTTAATAAAATAGCCTGTAAACAAGGTGTCCCCCATTCTTTTTTCGTGAGGAATAACATTATCTGTTATGGCTAAAATTTTGATTTTTTTATTTAATAACCGAGCAATTGTACCCAAGCAAGGCGCCATAAAAGGCAACCAATACCTTATGATAACATAATCAGGTTTTTCGGCATTAATCTTACGTGCAACATTTATCCAGTTAAAAGGATTAACAGAATTGATAAGCGTTTTAATATTTAAGTTTTTTGAGGCTTCTCCACTTTCGTATTGTGTAGTTCCTGGAAATAAAAAACCAGGATATTGAAGGGTGAAAGAATAAAGCGTAACATCATCTCCTCTATTGTAATATTCTTGTGCTAAAGCATTATTAAAGTTCGCTATTCCGCCTCTGAAAGGAAAAGCAGGACCAATGATAATTACCTTTTTTTTACTCAAAACCTATACTTCTTTTTCTACATGATAGTTGTTTCTATCATAAGCATTACGCGAAACCATCTCGGCAATAAAACCAGCTAAAAACAATTGCACCCCAATAACCATTGAAGTAAGCGCAATATAAAATCCTGACATATCAGCAATATTTTTTGCAGGAATAGCAGAAAACATAGCATACAATTTAGCTCCAGTTATATAAGTAAATAACCCAAAACCAAGCATAAACATTAAGCTACCCAACACCCCAAAAAAGTGCATAGGTTTTTTACCAAAACGAGAAACAAAAGTAATCGTAAGTAAATCCAAAAAACCATTTACAAAACGTTCCAAACCAAATTTGGTAACGCCATACTTACGGCTTTGATGTTCCACTACTTGTTCCGTGATATTCGCAAAACCTGCCCACTTAGCAAGTACTGGAATATAGCGGTGCATTTCGCCATGTACCTCAACTGATTTTACAACTGTATTTTTATAGGATTTCAATCCGCAATTAAAGTCATGTAAATAAATACCTGAAGCTTTACGAGCTGCCCAATTGAATAGTTTTGTAGGTATCGTTTTCATCAAAGGATCATAGCGCTTTGCTTTCCAACCCGAAACTAAATCAAAACCCTCAACAGCAATTTTGTTATACAATGCTGGGATTTCCTCTGGGCTATCCTGTAAATCAGCATCCATAGTAATCACTACATCACCCTCAGCTTTTGCAAAACCTACATTAAGTGCAGCTGATTTTCCATAATTTCTTCTGAATTTTATTCCTTTAATATTGGGGTTCTCTGCTGAAATTTTCTCTACAACTTCCCAAGATTTATCTTTACTTCCATCATCAATGAGTAAAACTTCATAACTGAAGTTATTCTTTTGCATTACTCTATCAATCCAAGCACATAATTCTGGCAAGGATTCTTCTTCATTAAATAAAGGGACTACTACACTAATATTCATAAACTAGGCGATTTCATTTTTCCTCCTTAAAAATAAGGCAAGAATTGCATTGTAAATTGCAATAAAGAAAAGGTTATAAATTAAATTTCCAATAAATAATGATTTACTAATACCGTTATCTTTTATATAAACCCATTTCTCAGCAATACTGCTTTCTGCAAATTCTAATTGATCTTCTATTTTTGTTAATGACTCATCATACTCATCATCATTAAGATCTCCATCAGAATAAGCATTATCTAAAGTTGATTTTGTAAAGTTAATTGATACTGCAATTAATTTTACATCTCTTGCTTCATTTAACTCAATATACTTTGCTGGATAAAACACATTCCATAAAGAAATTCTAGTAACCGTTAAAATAGAAAATGCTAATGCTGAAACTATAAATAGAACACGAAATGAATTTCTGAAATCAAAAACAGGAGAAAAAGCTTTAAATTCTTTTCCAATATATACTATATAAATGGAGTAAACTACAAACCAAACTCCAAAAAATAAACCATAATATTTACTTAATGACATTTCAGCTCCGAACATCAAATCTAGAATAGGGAATATTGAAAAGAATAAACCTAACAATAACCCTCTATTTAACAATAACTCTTTTTCCTTATTTTCCATCTATTCTTTTAAAATTAATAGTGGCAAATATAAACAAAAAACGAATTGAAAAATACTTTGTAGAATGTAAGATTATATTAGTTTTGCAGCTTAAGGGTAAGTCTTGTACGACCAGCTCCCTATGAACTCCCCCAGGGCAGGAATGCAGCAAGGGTAATAGGTTGTAGCGGTGCGATATAAGTAGCTTACCCTTATTTATTTTAAGAAA
>Ga0308011_10000336_pt1 | contig 25862 bp, 47 predicted proteins | sample Neamet177_FD_203144 | JGI IMG/M metagenome (GOLD analysis project Ga0308011, IMG submission 203144) | Marine microbial communities from water near the shore, Antarctic Ocean - #177 | ecosystem: Environmental > Aquatic > Marine > Unclassified | place: Southern Ocean | collected 2014-07-25 | reverse complement strand
GGTTAGGATTTAAAATAAATAGAAATAATAAAGAATAATTTGTTGTTCTTAAAGATAATTTACTTATATTTACATAGTAATCAAATCACGAGGGTTAAGCCCTCTTAATAAAACTGAAAATTATGGAAACTCAAGTAAGAATTTTAACGCAAGTACAAGAAAATTATGGTCATTATGAAGGTAATTTCCATTGGAAAAACAAGGGTGGGCAAGAATGGGTTATGAATGTAAATGATGGCTTAATGATGTATGGAGATAAAGATGTAATTGTAAAGTCGTTTCAAAGTCTTTTAGATTTAGAATCAAACGATTTGGTTAAATATACTTATCAATCTCACGAATTGATATTCTGTAAACCATTAGAGTTGAAGGGTAATCTTTCAGAGGTGTATGAAAAAATAGCAGACGAGAAAGAAAACGAAGAACCTAATCATATTATTGGTGGTGTAGATTTTTCAGATAGTATTAATCAATTAAATAACTTATAATGACAAAATCGGCAAGATTAGGTAAGCAGTTTAAAAAAGTACAAGTGGTTTCTCTTTATGTGATTCCGCTTTACTTTGTTGGGAGAATATTAGTTAGTATTATTTTTAACGTATAAGTTATGAAAAAGAAAAGAGAATCATTACTACAAGAAAACTTAAATGATTTTGAGTTGACTTGTTTGCCCGTAATAGTTAAAGGTATTGGTGGTAGGGCTAAAGGAAAGGCGAAACCAATTACTAATTTGCAGATACAAGAAGCAATGACGAAAAGGAAATTCGGCAAACTATCTGATGCGAGGGTTCGTAAGATAATTTCATATATTAGAAACAACAATCTACTACCATTACTTTGTGCAAATTCAAATGGATATTTTGTAGCTGAAAATTTAACTGAATTTGATAAGTATTTACAAACTTTTGAAAAAAGAGTTAATACTCAACTTAAAACTCTAAAGGAATTAAAACACCAAAGAGAAGCATATTTAAAATCAAAAAACACTTAGATTATGTCTAATCAATTTACAATAGAAGATTTAGAATGTTATATTCAAGATTTTAGTAATGGGATGAGGTTTATCAAACACCCATTGCTGAATGAAATTATTTTTTCAGACTTAGATGCTAAAATTCCTCAACCTCAAAAGAAGTTTTTTGTTCCTAACGGATATGAAGCCGAAACTTTTAGAGAAGCGTATGTTTCAAAGATTAACTACAAACAAGAATGGCTTGATGAAGCAATTGACAAAGAAAATTGGAATGAAGTTTTTATGTTAATTGAAAAACCATATAGATTGGGTTGGTTAGAAGAAAATTATGATATGATTACAGACGAAAAAGCATATTATCAGTTTTTAAAAGATGCTTGGGTTCAAAGTGAATTTCCTATGAGTGGTTTTTATGACTATGAGGATTTACTTAATATGTTTTTGCTTTATGACCCACAATCAATGATGGATAAAGATGAGTTGAGTTTCTATAACCAACTACCCAATGAATTAACCATTTGGAGGGGTGTAATGGTTGAAAAAGAACTTGACAAGGAAAATATAGGGTTTTCATTTACACTTGATAAGGAAAGGGCTGAATGGTTTGCAAAGCGGTTCGCACAAGATAGTAAGGGAACACCTATACTAATTGAAGCTAAAGTGAAAAAGGAGGAAATACTTTCAGTTTTTTTGATTAGGTCAGAAGAAGAAATTTTAGTTTCTCCCGATAGTGTTAAAATTATTAAAATTAAAGAGTTATGATAAATATTAAAAAAGAGTGGAGATTTATGGACAATAAAAAACCTCAACAAGAAATAGTGTATTTTGATATGGATGGTGTGCTTGTGGATTTTATGAGTGGGGTTAATAAAAACAGAAAAGAGGTAATAGGGGTTTTTAAAAATAGACTTGATGAAATACCAAATGTTTTTTCTATGATGAATCCAAGTATAGATATGGTGCAATTAGCAAAAGATATGTACGAAGATGAACGATACGATGTATATATTTTATCAAGTGCTTCAAGTGATAACCCTACAAGTTGGACTGATAAGTTTAATTGGGTTCAAAAGTATTTACCTAAGTTTAAAAGAAGATTGATTTTAAGCCATAACAAGAACTTAAACATTGGAGACTACCTAATAGATGATAGAACTAAGAATGGTGCGGGAGAGTTTATGGGGGAGCATATACACTATGGTAAAAGCGAATACCCCGATGTTGAATCTCTAAGGAAGAAATTTGATATATAACGTATTATAAATTAGGAATAAAATGTTGTTTTTTAAAATAACTTTTATTATATTTGTTCTGTAATCAAATAAAATGACACAAATTATGTATGGAACAAATTTAGTATTCAGTCCAATTACCTTAATTGAGAAAGCTAAAAAAGTAAGAGGTATTTATTGGCTAACAGATATTAGTAGCATAAATGAGCAATATGTTTTAGCAGAAGAAATTGCAGAGGAATGTACAGATGATTGTGATGAAGGAGATGGATTTGGAAGTTCTGATTTTACTTATGCTTTAAAATACTTTATAGACGAACTAATTAGGAGGAAAAAACAACCTTTAAAAACCATATTTACTCCCTACTTAGAGATAGTTAAATGTTAATCAATTAAATTAAAAACAATGTCAAAACTCACAAAAACAAAAATGGTCTCCAATCACTTGAGAAGTGGTCGAACAATCACATCCCTTGATGCAATCAATCTTTATAGTGCTACTCGTTTAAGTGCTATAATATTTACTCTTAGGCAAAAAGGATTAATTATTGCCACACTACCAACTACTGTTATTGATATGTTTGGTAACTCTGTAACTTATGCAAAATACAAGTTGCTTGATGTTGATAGAGATGATTTGTTCTCAAGCAATTCAGTAGATGTAGATTCGGTTCTTAGACCAAATGAAACTCAAGATTTGTCAAAAGACAAAGAATTTGCTAATAATATTAAACAAGAAGATAAAGGAACTTTTAATAAAACATTTTTACAAAAGCTATGGTCAAAGATAATTACGGGAGAGTAATCAGAAAAGAGGAATTAAAAAATGTAGTTAACTCTATGTCAACTCTAAATGTAACAGAAGGTTATATGGAATTTGCAAACGGAAATAATGATGGGAAACTTTTGTTTTTTGAAAAAGACCCAAAATTTGGAGGTGCGCCATCTATAAAGGTTACTATGGGTCAATTAATTAGTTGGGTAATTCAATATAAAGAATAGGTATGGTAGAGGATAATTTAATAATTAAGAATACGGATATTCCACACATACCACATCACATTATAGATGACAAAGGGAATGTTATTGCAGATTTGTTTCATAATACTGATTCACAATCTTATGCTCGTTTGTTTAAAAACGCACCCCGTATGGAAAAAATACTTTGGGATGTTTTAGAAAATTATTCTGTTTGTATAAACAATAATAGAGCAACAGATAAGGATTTAAAAATACTAAAAGATATTTCAGAGTTACAAGTTGATTTATTAGAGCCAATAGATAATAGAACTGAATATACTTGGCAAGACGAAGTTTTTGAAAAACACAAAGACGAACCATTACCTAAAGTGTTTTTAGACCCTAATCAAACAGATATTATAAGTCAAATTGGCGAAGAATAAAATAAACCTCCTTATCACAGTAAGGGGGTTTTTTATTGTTAAGAATAAAATTAAGTGCTTTTTGCGCTTTTTTTTATATCTTGTCGTCAAATGCCTTGATATGAAAAAGATTTTATTAAAATACATTAAACCAATTACTTACATAGTAATTACAACTATTACTATATTACTTTGGGGAGAGGTAGTTAAATATATATTATCACAAATTAAATAATGAAATTACAAGTTCAAAGATTTAGTTCTCAAACCAACTCCACTTTAGGGATGTTGTTTGATGCAACAGAAAAGACTAAGTTCCTATGCTACACCTTGGAGGATGAATATAGGGAGGTTAAAGTAAGTGGGGAGACAAGAATACCATCGGGAACATATAACATTACTCTACGTACAGAGGGTGGTTTTAATGAAAGATATACCGAAAAGTTTGGTGCTGATTTCAATAAAGGTATGTTGTGGATTCGAGATGTTCCAAACTTTGAATATATACTTATTCATATAGGAAATACGGATTTGGATTCAAGTGGTTGTTTATTGGTTGGAGATTCTCAAACTCAAAACATAACTAAAAATGGTTTTATCGGTTCTTCAACAGATGCCTATAAAAGAATCTATCCTAAAATTGCAGATGTGCTTGTAAATGGGGGCGAAGTTACTATCACTTATATAGATGAAGATAAAGATTATTGTATTTAATAAATTCAAACAACCTTAAAGTTGCTTTTATATTGGGTTTATAATTATTATTCTTAAAAATAATTTTTGATATTTGCTATATTTTGTTTAATAAATATTTGAATATGAAAAATAAAAATTTAATTTGGCTTGGAGCAATTCTTTTAGGAGTTTACTATTTACGTAAATCAAGCAAACCGACTAACGGGAATCAAGGAGTGGAAATGCCTACACCAACACCAACAGAAAAACCAACATACACTAAACCTTATCAAGAATTTGAATTTTCTAAAGAAGATTTATTACGCACCGACAGAACCATTGTTTTGACAGAAGATGTTGGAATGAATAAAAGAATGAGTGCGGTTTTAGAATATCAACTACCATATAGAGGAGGGGTAAGACCAACTCGATTTATGGAGCGTACTGCGGGTAATTGGATAGTTAGAGGTAATTTACCACTTAAAACAACTAAAGTTTGTAGAGGGGAAATTCTTGATATGTCATCTAACAACCCAAGTAATTGTGTAATGGTTGCTCGAACTCAAGATGTAGTGGACTTTATTTTCTCATCAGATATGAAATGGAATGTAAGATTCGGTAAAGCTATTAGGGGTGGAGGAAGATTACCATTACCTATTATAATGGGAGTACCTTCGGAAAGAAGGTTGTAGTAAAAAATTAATATTTAAAATAAGAAAGATGAAAAAAGATATGAATTTAGTGCAGTTTGCTTTTGGATTGATAGGATTAGCAGTTTCAGTTTACGTTGTTGGTTATGCCTTTAAGAAAGGTTCAGAAGCGGGAGCATAATGTTTAAATACGTTGCAATAGGTTTAGGCTTGGGGGCAACTTTTGTGCTATTCGTTAGTGCAATTAAAAAGTCAACCTTAGAAAAAAATGGTAAGGGTATAGCTAAATTCTTAATGGGTTTAGGTTACTCTAAAGCAAATGCTTCGGGTATTGCGGGTAATTTATATACTGAATCAAAATATGACCCACAAGCCATTGGAGATAATGGAACATCTTTTGGACTTGCTCAATGGCACAAAAGTCGTTGGGATAGTCTAAAGAATTGGTGTAATGAAAGGGGTTTAAATATTAATCTTTTTGAAACTCAATTAAGGTTTATTGATTGGGAATTAAATAATACTGAAAAAAGAGCTAAAACAGAACTTACCTCTAAAACAAATCCAAGAGATTCTGCTTTTTCGTTTGCTAAATACTACGAAAGACCTCAAAAAATTGTAATGGAACGTATGGACAAGGCACAAGAAATATATAATAGCATATAAATAAATAATATGAATAAAAAGAAATCAGCATATAAAATCGTTTTTTGGTCTTTTATGGGATTAATTTTAACATTCATATACATACTAATAGAAAACAAATTATGAAAGCACCATTAAATACAAATGATTGGAGTGGCTCAATCAAATCAAAAAAAGCCCCATTAAATACAGATGATTGGAGTGGTTTTATATCTGCTGAAATGGCAAACAAATTATCAAACACTTGCCAATGTATTACTACTCCTTGTAATTGTGGAGTTGTTTTAGATAAAGAGATTCAATACGATAACTCTATTAAAGATACGGTAACAGAACCTACAATTGGGGGTTCTGATTTAGAATTAATTATGATGGAAAAGTCTAAGGCAAAGGCAAATAAAAAAAACTATCTTATGTATGGTCTTATTGCAGTAGCGGGATATTTTGCATACAAAAAGTTTAAAAAGTAAGTTATGAGCCTAAGAGCGGTAGATTATTGGAGTAAATTTGAGAATGAAAAATTCTTTGGCATAAAAGCACCCAAATTTTGTGAAGGGAAAGAAAAACCATATACTGTAAGTAATGGTATTCCAATGCCCGACTATTGGGTTGTTTTAAAAGATTTTAGTTACAACACCAAACAAGATAGATATGTTTGTAGTACAAGTGGTATTCAAACGCAAGATATGGTTTCCAATACAGAACTAAAAAAAGGCGATTTACTATTCAGAAATTTTAGATATGAAAATGCGGTACAAAATATGGTAGCTAATGGAGTTATTACGGAAGCATCTAAAAATAAATCAACTCAAAGGAATGAAAAAGAACTACAAGAGGGAGATGTCGAATTAAAAATTAGGCGAATTTTAGTAGCACCTTTGCTGTTTTTAGAGATTATGGGGTTATCAGAAAATCAAGCCAAAATAATTTATTTTAGTCTTATAGGGGTTGGTGGATATTTCGCATACAAAAAGTTTAAAAAGTAATAATTAAAAAATATATATTATGAGTTCAATGAAATGGGTATATAAAAGCAACCTAAAAGGACTTGCTTTAACAAATGGAAAGAGTTTTAAAAAAGGGGCTACAATTCCCGTTCAAGTATATGAACTTTATATAAGTTCAAGAGGGCAGATTGGTACAAATATGCGAACAGTATATTACTTTGGTAGCGAACCTACTATGGAGGATATTAAAAACGAAATGACAATGCCTTCAAGTCAAAAGATACTTCTTGATAAAGACTTTAGTATTTCAAAAGAAACAAGCACGGGAACATCTGATGCTTCGACAGAAGCAGATTTAGACAGTATGGATAACAAAAAAACAATTATGTGGTTGGGATTAATAGTATTAGGTTATTTTGCGTATAAAAAGTTTTATAAAAAATAAATGAAAAAAATTTTAGTTCTTGGTGGTTTTTTGTTAGGAGGTTTTTTTATTATAAAAAAGATATATCCAAGACAAAACAAAAACAAATCTAATAACTCAAAAGACCCATCTAAATATATGTTTGAAGAAACTAAAGTTTATGATGTAAAGGAGTGGAAAGACCCAAATAAATTAACAAGACGAGAATATATTGATAAATATTATTAATTATGTCCAATTTAGAAAATCTTAAAGACGAATTACAGACCTTAGTAGATAAAGGCAAAATTACTGCTAAACAATATCAAGACAAGATTGATGAAGCTATCTATTCAGATGGAGGTTATCAAGGAAAAGGTGGAGTTATGGAGAGAAAACATATCGCCTTAGTTTTAGGAGGTATTGTGGTAGGGTTTTTAATTGGAAAATCAATAAAGTAGACAAATAATACTAATACAATAATTATGAATAAAAATACAGTACTTTGGATAGTGGGTGGATTATCCGCATCCGTTGGAGGTTACTTTTTATATAAAAAAATAACAAATCCAACAATTACTTTTGGAGAGGAACTTAGAAAAGACATTGATAAAGGTGGTGTTCCAATGCCCAAAGACAAAACTACTGATAATGTTGCAATACCATTAAAGCGTGGTAGCAAAGGAGCAAGAGTTGTTTCCCTTCAAAAGTTTTTAGTATCAGAGGGTTATGATATTGGAGCGTTCGGTAGTAAAGGAGATGGTGTAGATGGGGATTTTGGTAGAATGACTGAAAAAGCAGTTACCGAAAATCAACAACCATTTAATGTATTCAAGTCTATGTACCCAAGTGCGGTAAGTGGACAAGTATCTGTTGAATTTTATAATACCAACATTAAAGGTAGATTCTAATTTTGACGAAAAAAAATTTAATTTTATTTGGGATTGGGGCAGTTCTTGGGAGTACTGCCTTGATTTTGATTATGCGTAAAATTTTAGTTAAATATAGGGTTGTTTCACTTGCTAAAAAAGAATGGAAAGGTTGGGGAGAGCCAACTATTGACATTAATGGTAATCAAATAAAGATTGGTGGCTTTGAATCTAACGATGGTTACTCTGAAAGAGTAGGTAGATATTGGAAAGAGGGTACGGGAAATAATCTTGATGGAGATGATAGGCAAGTTCCTTGGTCTGCTACTTTTATATCTTGGCTTTATAAAAAAGCGGGTGCGGGAAATAAATTTGTCTATAACGCTTCTCACTCTAAATATATTACTGATAGTATAAGAAATAGAAAACAAGGAAATCTAAATGCTCCTTTTGTTGGTTATAGAATTGATGAGATTGCTCCTCAAGTTGGCGATATGGTATGTTACGCAAGACAATCGGGAATTACTTATGATTCTACGGGGTCGTATAAAAGTCATTGCGATATAGTTGTATCTACCAAGGGAAATCAAATTGAGGTTATTGGAGGTAATGTTAACCAAGCAGTAACTAAGAAAATTCTTAAAACGGGTTATAAGGGTACGCTATTAGATAGTAGTGCAAATTGGTTTGCAGTAATAAAAAACAACATATAAAAGGAAACCCCTCTATGGAAGAAGGGTTTTACTGATAATTAAGTTGTAATCAAATATATCAAACCTAAAGTTTTGTGCTAATTTGTCTACTGATACTCCAAAGTTAAGAATAATTTATTATCTTTGAAACATAAAACTTATTTATTGTGGCGAAAAAATCAAATAACTTTAAAAAGTTTGGGAAACTTGCATCTCTTGTAAAAAAGATAGCGGATAAAGACCCCGAACTACTACAACAGATTATTGAAGAATCTGAAAGCACTTCTAAAAACAATTGGAACAAAATACAAAAGTGGACATCTAAGAATATTTTTAAAGAATTTAAAGAACTTCCTTTAAATAAATTTACCATTAAAAATGTAGAGAGCGCAATCAATGATGATATTGCTACTAAAAAGAAATCCAAGTGTCATAACGTATTTGCAATACCCGATTCTGATTTAGGTATAATTGACCCATTTGATTTAGAAAGGGCTTTACGAGAACTCCCAAGTAACACACAAGTTGAAATTGGCTTAGAAGGTGGGCAAGGATTGGTAAATACCAAGATAGATAAGATTAAAGATATTCCAAGCATAGGAAATGGAGATACAACTCAAGGTATCAGAGATATGTACCCTAATATTCAAAACATTACCTTTTTTAGATTAAGAAAAAAAGGAAAGAAGAATGGAGATAGGGCTAATTGTTCCTATTTTATAAAAGCAGTTTTTGTAGGAGATGATGAGAAAGATGCTATTGATGTAAATTTAACTCAAGACGAAAGGGATAGAAGGGTAGTACGTGGTATTAATGAAAAAGACCTTACACCTAAACAACAAACCGATAGAAAAACTCTTAAAGCCCTTTTGGATAAAGAATCAAGGGCGAAAAAATCCAAAGCTAAAAAAAGAGAGTTTAAAACTCCCGAAAAAGTTGTAGGAAAAAAAGAGGATAAAAAAATTGAAGCAAAGATTAAAAAAGCTAAAGACCCAAGAGCATTGGCTGATGCTTTACAAACTTTAAGAGAAGATTTTAAGGATGGTGTTTTTACTAAAAAAGAATACAAAGAAGAAAGAAATAAACTTTTAGATAAATTTGAAAAAGGTGGACAAATATGAGCCAAATCCTAACAAGAAAGTACGTAAGGGCGGGAAGCGTTGATACGTATATAAAAGATTTAGTAGATAAGAAACTTACCTTTAAGGTTCGGAAGGCTTCTGAATGTACGGAGATACTTGTAGACGATAAGCATATTGTGTTTGCATCTCAAAATATATTTCCTAAGAAAAAGATTTACCTTTTTAATAATGTTAAACAACAAGTAACCAAGTGGGTTAAAGAAAATAGTGTAGTCTTGCCCGAAGACCTAAATTCTATTAAGTATAATTATGATTACGATACCGAAATAGGAACAATGGCGGGAACTGACTTAAATCACGCTTATTGGAGAATAGCTTACCTCTACGGGATGATTAACGAAAAAACATACATTAGTGGCTTAGATACAGAGTGCAAGGCATTACGACTTGCTACACTATCTGTATTAGGTCGTGAGAAAAAGTTTGATTCTTATGAAAATGGTGTGCATAAAGATTCTTTTGTTCATCAGCAAGAAAACGTAGACCTAAAAAATGTTTTTAAGTTTATAAGACTTACTTGCTTTTCTTTTATGAAAGAAGCATCTATTTTGTTAGGAGATGATTTCTTTGCTTGGAAGACAGACTGTATATATTATAGAGAATCTTTAAAGAATATAAAAATGGTTCAAGAATATCTTGACCAATTTAACCTAACATACAAGCAATTAGGTTATTGAAACGCCACTCAATAGCTTGATTTAAGGGGGGGATATTTATTTTCCCCTTTTGTATGTTTATTATTTCCTAAAATAATAATTATTTCGTATATTTGTTCTGTAATCAAATAAACATAAATTATGGATGAATTGAAATTAACTCCATTCTCTGATAAAGAGATGGAAAATGAATACTCCACCCAAACCTTTAGGGAGAGAGATATTGACTTCACACTACTTAGATTGTCTAATCAGCAAAAGCCACAAAGCGGTAACTTATATAAGTTCGGTCTTGTAGATGATGACTATCAATTTTTTTGGTTCTTTAATAATAAAGCTATCGTTAAGGGTAGGCTGAAATCACTTGAAACATTTAGTGCGTTGCTTCAATACTGTAAGCAGAAAGATATTGGAAAGCCATTTGCATATAAAGTTATAAAATAAAAAGAGGAAACAAGCTATCAACTCCATTTCCCCTTTCCGTTTACAAGAAACTTTCGCAAGACACAAACAAAGCGAATAACCAAATATAATTAATTATGAATCAAATTTTATTAGATTTTGAAAAATTATTTGCAACAATAAAAAACGATAAAAACAATTTTAATCACTTGTCTACTATAAGCAATATGATTGATGTTTTTGAAGCAAAATATAAGCAAAGTTATAGTGTTGCAACCCGTGTTTCTATTCTATTTTTAAGGAAACAATTTAAGTTATTAGAACTAAAACTCAATAACATTGCATAAGATTAAAAGATATAAATATTACTTTAATCAACTTGATAAACCGATAGTTATAGAAGCTATCAGTAGACAAAGGGCAGATGCGTATTTAATTAATCTAAATGTTAAAATGGGTAATTGGATGAACATAAAAGACTTATTAGATTTAAGAATTGAAACTTTAGTAATAGGTGTATCTAATAAAACAATTAATAAAAAAAAAGTTATTTGGGTAGGTTCTAATAGCGTAGAAGGTGGATGGATGTTGGAGGAAGAATACTTAAACATTGTAATTAAGAACAAAAAGCAACATTATGAGAAATAAAAAAATAAGCCAATCCTTCCTAAAAGGGTACAATGAATATAAAGGAAAGCGACTATGCGGATTAAAGTTCAAGGCACAACACTTTGACAATGTAAAGTTCCCAACATCTTTACCTATGGACTTGGGTAATTACTTTGAATATGTAGCCACGGGTTGTTTACCTCGTGATGGAGAAATACCCGAACCTAAGATTTCTTATGTGGGAACAAAGCGAGAAGCTATGTCCACTCCTTATGTTAGGGCAAATGAATCAGCAGAACTTTTTAAAAAAATAAAAAAAGCGTATAACATAACTATTAAGGATTTAGGCTTAAAACTTGAATCTAAGAATAAAAATGGCATTTTAGATATATGGGCTGAAATGGATGGAAGACCTTGTATTATAGATTTAAAATATAGCGGTCTTATTGATGACAAATGGGCTGAAACGGGTTGGGATGTAGAAAGTTTACACTACAAAGAAAAACTACTCGTTCAAGCAATACAATATAAGATGTTAGTCAAAGAAAATTATAACATTGATTATAGTGATTTTGATTTTCTATTTATGGTTTTTTCATCTAAAGAGGTTCATAATGTAAAGTTCATACGAATTAATATCGATGAGGATGCTTATCGGGTTCACGAGAACCACATAACCTCCATCTACAAGCAAATTAACGCAATGGATATAGATAATGGCTTTATTCCCTACCCAAGCATTAAAAGTTGCTCTAAGTGTCCTCTATACTCTACTTGTGATTATAAGTCAGATATTCCATTAATAGAAGATGTTTATTATGGAGGGTAATAAATGGAACATTAAGAAACTAAATTTTAATAAAAAAATTATAAGTGATAGTCAGTTAAACATTAGTAAAAAGATTTATGATTTTCAAATAGAAATGATTTATTGGGATAAATACATTGGTGGATTAAAAGATTTTTTACTTTATCAAAATGTTACAAAATCTAATAAATATAAAATACAAAATGAAATTACAAGAATAGAATCTTACAAGTACACACGAGAGATAAAATTTGAAGACTTTTTATCTTTCCCTAAATTATCAACAGAATTTAAAAATAAACTTAAAACTTTTAAAAATGACACAAAAATCAAAGCAATTAACTCCAAATCAAGTTCTAATAAATAATTTCTCATCTACTATATCAAAGTACGAGCAGAATATTTTAGCTGAACTTTTAGAAACACATAGTATTACCCCATCTCAATTCAAGAACATTGTCATTAACGAGGTAAAGAAAAGCCCTAAGATGCAAGAAGCATTTTTTAATGACCCCGCATCTCTTTTTGGTGCTATACTGCTTTGTGCCGAACTTGGATTAAATCCATCAGCAGATGTTGGGGAGTTTTACTTTTTACCTTTTGGGAAAAAAATAACACCAATACTTGGTTACAAGGGTGTTATAAATCTAATTTTAAGAAGCGGAGAGATTTCAAAACTTTGGAGTGAGATTGTATATCAAGAGGATGATTTTGAATATGAACTTGGTCTTGAGCCAAAGCTAATTCACAAGCCCAATCACGATAGAACAAATAAAAATATAAAGTATGTTTACGCAGTTGCAAAACTAACAAATGGCGAAACGATGTTTAAAGTGATGTCCAAAAAAGAAATTATGGAAATTGTAGAAATGTCAAAATACCCTAACGCATTATATGGTTCTAACAAAGACCCACAAGGTTGGATGTATAAGAAAACAGTAATTAAGCAACTATCTAAAACACTTCCCAAAGATTATTACGGAAAACGTGGAATTAGTGTAGATGATAAAGTTGAAGGTGGTGGGTACTTAAAGTTGGATGAGGACAATAACATTATGTTCGTAGAAGGCAAGAAAGTAATGCCAAAAAGAAGCAAATCAGTTTATGCAAATTTAGATTTAGATGTTGAGCCTTTGGATGTTACTAATATAGAGGTAGTTGAACCTCAAGAAATTATCGGAAAAGATAATAAAATCAAAAAAGATTCACTAACTTTGAATTTGAAAACCGACACTTCTGTAAGTTAGAGTTTTACCAAGTTATAGTTTTATAAGGTATTATAATGTATTAAAAGGGTTGCTATTTATTTAGCGACCTTTTTTTATATAGGTACATTACCCGAAATAAACCAACCATTTAAAATTAAATCATTGTACGCAGTACCACTTACACCAATGTTAGGACTTACACCACCCGCTTGACCCGAATAGTCTAAAAATCCATTAGTTAAACCATTAGCACTAAGTAGATTTATAATTGTGTCTAAATTTGCCGAATTTAAGGCATTATTCGATACATCAAAATTACTTACCAAAGGTAAACTCGATAAACTAATACTCGTTAAATTATAACCTTCAAAACTAAAAAAGGTTAACACGGGCATAATAGATATTGTTAGAGTACAAGCGGGAGGTAAAGTAGTTGGTACGCCTATTCGTTGTATTCTGCCCACTTGAGGATTATTGGTTATTGTTAAAGATTGGATAGAATTTCCATTTCCATCATAATCTCCATTTAATATTATTGTATCTAATCCGATAGCATCAAAAGTACATCCGCTAATTACAGAAACGCCAAGCAAAGCTGTTTTAGTAGGAGTTGCAAAGGCACTATTATTATTTATGTTGAAAAAAGCTTGTGTAGTATTTGGTGGAGGGGCAGTTCTTTGAAAATTAAAACTACAACCAATAAGTTCTGTTCCACCATCTAATAATGCACTAATTGGCAGTAATATATCAAGAGGACTTGGATTGTCAATTATATGAATTTCGTCTGAACCAAAAATACATTGCGTAAAACTTATATTTGATATAGAGGGTACGAATCCCGTACCACTAATATTAAACAAGGCATTAGACCCGTAAGGTAAAACTAAAGTATTTAATATGTCCGTGGTATTAATCTTGTATCTAAATATCTTTAATTCATTTACAACATTAGTTCCATTTAATCCATTAAAATCTCTATTAAATAATCCATAAGCATCTCCCCTTGTTGTATTTGGATAAAGGGGTAGGGTTATTGTTAAACCCCCAATTTCAACTTGGTCATAACTTACACCAAGATTAAAAAGCCCAGCACCAACTATAAACGATGTAAGTGAATCATAATTTCCCGCAACACCATTTATATTAAAAAATGCACAATCATTTGTTGGGTCAACAGTAAATATACAATTAGTCGGTGTTATTGCCGAAGCGGGAATTAAAACTTGGTTAACAAGTCCTCCCGTATTATTAGAAGGGGTTACGATTTCTAAACTATTTTTTTGTGCAGAAGTAATCTCAAACAATGAATTTACAATCGCCCCAACAGTTTGTATTGGAACAGTTTGTCCTACCGCTACTGTAAATGTAAATATAGAAGGTACAACTGCTCCTACGGGAGTGTTTATTGTAAACCCATTTTCAATTAGTGCTTGATACCCACTATATCCTTGACCGCTTAAAACAAATGTATTACCCGTGGATGTATCAATTTGAGATGTAAGAGTTGCCGAGTTTTGTGATAGCTTTGATTGTGTTCCTAACTCAAAAAACCAATTGTTAAAATAAGCCATTTCTTGACCTACGGGTACTGATTGTTGTCTTAATAATGAAAAATTTAACTCATAATTTAAAGCACCATCAAAAAACCCAAATTCATTAAGTGGAGGTAAATCATTACTAAAAGAATTAGAAAAATCAATGTTTCTAACTTTTGTAATTAAGGGTATTCCGCTTTCAAATTCATAAATAGGGCTATCTGAAAGTCCTAATGAACCCGTTAGAGTAAGGGATTCTCCACTCTGCCCTTGGATTCCATAGTTAAAGGCATTGGCAAATTGGTCATCAAAATTGATGGTTTGTGTAAAGTTATCTTTAAAAGTTATAGTAAGTACTTGACCTTGATTCTGTCTAAAATACGAATCCCAATTGATGCCTATAATTCCTCCCGCACTCTGAATATCACGAATTTCTAAAACGCTATTTCCATCGTTTACTTGACCAAAGCTTATGGCGGGTATAGCTAAATCAATTACGCTTGAACCAAAAGGGGGATTAGCTTGTATAAATAGCGAACTATCTTGTCCTACGTTTATATCGGGAAATGCTTGACCATACAAAAGTAATTGATTAGCAGATGGTAGCCTAAATTCGGTAGTTCCTTGTGGATTTCCGTTTACGGGGAAATAGGCTTTAGCAAGTAAAGTCCAACCACCAATAAAACCATTATTAAAATTAAACACTAATGAACCCGAAAACACGTATTTATATACAAAGCTATTAGTAGCGTTTGCTTCTAAAACAAGGTTTATATTATTCCAAACTAAAATGTCGGGAGAATACAATAAAGCAAAATCATACCCAATGGCATTAATCGTAAGAGTGGCGTATTGATTTGTTGTTGTAACACCCGCAGTATCTTCTGTAATAAAAACATTTCCAAGTACAGTTCTTGTTATATTTATGCTATTAGCATTAGTTGGGTAACACAAACTCCAACCTTGCGAATCAACTAAATCTACAAAATTAGGTATTGTATTAACCGCTTGTTCAATACATCCTTTATAGCTATTGCTAAAATCAACTAAAGTAGTTTTGTTTTCATTATCAAAATAATTATACGCTTCTGAAACAAAAACATCAATGTCAAAATTAAGAGAAACTAATACATTTATATTTCCAAAAATATTTAAGTCATCTATAATCCAAAGAACATTACCATCAAGATTAAAAATACCAAGATTAAGAGTGTTTAACAACCTAACAACAGTTTGAAGGTCTGTTATTGCCCCATCTTGATTGGCTACCTCATAAAGTATTACTGTTGGATTTAGAGTAGTAGAAGCTTGTATGGTTAGAACATTTGTATTAGCAAAAGTTTCTCCACTTAAATCCCACTCATAAATTGTTTTTGAATTTGCTTGACCATTTGAAGGGTCTTGAGTTCCACCAAGAATAGAAAAAGTAGCACTCCTATTAAGGTCGTTACTAATTAATAAAGATATATCTGATTTTACAGAAGCCATTAGTCGTCATATTTAAAAAGAGTTTCCTCTACATCCTCTTGCACTTGTTTTAAAGTAGAATAATTTATACGAGATTTATTTTTTTCATATAAATTGTTGCTATATATAAAATCTACCAAATCATTATAGTCGTTAGTACCATAAATATTTAGTCGAGTATTTACACTATTGTTATCACTAAAAAACAAATTTATAATTGCTTTTTGGTCATCATAAATAACACAATATTTTTTTTCAACAATTGTCATCCTCTAACCCGTTTTTCATAGTAATAATATCATCTCTAACCTCATCATCATAATCTTGAAAAAAGCCATAGGTGTCTAAAAAATCTTTGCTAAAGAACTTCTTACCTCCTTCTAAAAAATCACTTGGCTCTACTTGTTGAGTTTTGAAATACAACTTAATGTTTTCATTAGGCAGTAGGTTAAGATTTAACCTCGTTCTACCATTAAAAATTATAGGGTCGTTATTTAGGTCTATATCTTTTACGGGTTGAAATTGATTTGGGTCGGCTAAATTTATTCTTTTAGTTCTGTCCAAATTACCATCCGCATTATAAGTCTCTATGTCAATTGGCTCGTTAATTTGCGCTACTGTGTTGGCTTGAAAGTAAATGGATTTTGCTTCGTAACTAACTGTACCTTGAGTTTCTTGAATTTCCTCATAGGTGGTTAAATCTCCCGTAGTTACCGATATTAGGGGTGTGGGAGAAACTGTAATTGTTGGTGCATAATTACCCGCCATATATTATTCTTCTTTAGCAACGTCTTGTCCTTTGCTACTTCTTGCAGTCAATTTACCACTTTTTGTGCATAAAGTTACTTTTAATCCGTAATCTTTTAGCAAAACTCTATTCAGCTTATTCAATTCTTCTTGAGATTCTTTATTGTTAATCGCACTTCTATATGCCTTAATTGCAATAATCCCATCCTCGAATTGTTTTTCAGTTACTTCTTCGGAATTTTCTACTTTAGGTTTAGATACCGCATCAGCCAAGCTTTTAACCGCACTTTTACCCTTTTTTGGCTTTAATAAAAATAATACTCCTACCGCTACCCCTAAAATTTTTAAAATATTTTTTGTTTCGTTATCCATTACTTTTTTCTTTTAAATATTATTGCCATTCCTACTAATATTAAAACACCACCACCCAAAACACTAAGTAAAATAAGTTGCTTATTACTTCTTGAATCTAAAAGTTTTTGGTTTTCTAAAACTGCAAATGTTTTATACATTATATTCAGTCTCTCTAACTCATCGTTAGTTTCCAACATTTTTTCTTGCAACTCCTTTTGTTGCTTTAGAGAAAGTTTGGCTAACTTTTCTTGTAGTTGGCGATTCTTTTTATTGGAAATTGCTCCCGATACTAATCCCGTAATAAGCTGAACACCCATTGCTATATAATCTCCACCACCACCCGAAGATGCGGGTGCGGGTGCGCCACCACCTACGTTTAAGTATTTAACATTTTTCATATCTTTTTATTTAAAAATTTGTGTTGTAGCATAAACAACCGCTAAACCAACCCCCATAATACCAACAAACAACGCAGTATCTTTTTGTCTTAATGTCGCTTCTTTTTGTAGGCTAATAGAGTATTCTGTTATTGTATTAGTCAATATCTCTATACGACCTTGCTCTTTCATCGCTTGGATATTAGCATAAGTAAGTTTTTCATTACTTGCCAACTCCATTAGCTTCATATTAAGCATTGCTTTTCTCTGCTTTTTCGCTTGAGAAGCACCTAAAATAGCACCACCAATACTGATTAAAGATGATATTACTAAAGCAGTAGTAAATATGACACCCGCTTCATCCTCATCTTTAAGTACTTGGTCTATATCGTCAATTAATCCTTGATTTCCATCAGTAATGCCTTGAACTGATTTCTCTATTAATTCGGGCAAAGTAGGTTTTGATGATACGCTTATACCATTTTCCTCTAACATCAAAACAACTACTTGGGGCTTTTCCCAAATAAAGTTATTCCATAATTGTAATTGAATTGGTAGCATTTCCATATTATTTATATATTATTTTATTCTTTTATCAACTTACGATGGTTCTAAATCTGTATTAAATATATCAGTAGTTAGAGCATCTATATATACGCTCGGATTTTCTCCCGATTGTGTATTTCCACTTGCGCTTGTATTCACTTCTATATAACCATTATTTCTTTTTACGGACTGTGTGGCGAAACTACCCGTAACATTTGTCTTTGTACTAAATGATATTTTTTTTACATCTTGAAAAGTGTTGTTCAATAGTAAAGGTGCGCCCGAATCATCTGTTAATACTGCTTCATCAAAAAATATAAACAATTTAGTTGAGTTAAAGGATTGAGCAGTTGGCTCTTGAGTTGCGGGAACTTCGGAAACCGAAAACAAAGGATTTAACTGACCACTTTGATTGATTTGAACCATTAGATTAAAAGCGATTCGTAAGTAATTAGACGTTGCTGATTCATCTTCATTTGAACAAGCTGATTGTGTGCAAAATAATGTACCCGATATTTGAAAATTTGGGATTTCGTCTTTATACTTATTTATTACATTAGTAAAGTCAAACTCAATTAACTTTGTTGGTGTCGCATCTGTAAAATTTTGTGAGAACGGGGTAAAAGTTTGAGTTCCTAATTTACCCTCATTTGGTCGTGTTGTTGCCCTACCTAATACTTTAAGTGGCTCTACAATTCCATTTACATCTTTTACAGAAAAATTTGTTTCTCCCGATTTTTTAAAAACCGCAAGAGAATTTCCCTCAATAGTGGTAATATTATTTGGTAAAGATACTGTTACTCCCATATTAGCTTCCTTTAACTGTTATAATTGGAACTTTTTGTATTCCCGTTGGTGTTGGTAAAGATGTAGATGGGTCTATTGCATAAGCAGTATAATTAACCATTGCATAGCCATTTGCTACCGCAGTACAATTCCCCGCTTGTGAACCCGAAATATTGGTAGTAATAATAAGTTTTGGGTTATTTGTATTTATGTCGGTAAATCCAACTACCTCTGTAAAAATTCTTAATTCCGAACTATCAAAAGATAAATCTACGGGTTCACTACCCGATGACAATTCATCTTGTGAATTTAGCGTGTTCCAACTACTCCCATTATACCTTGCTAATAAGTTAAAAGCACATCTGTAATAATTAGATGCCGAGTTAAAAAAGGTTGGGTCATTTGGAGAAGCACTTTGTGTGCAAAAAATAGTTCCCGTAGCCATTATGTAAAAAGGAGCATTGAAATCAACTACTGATTCAATACCGCTATAATCAAAATCAACTACTTGCAAAGCAATATTATCAGTAAACTCTGTTGAAAAAGGAATGAAGATAGAAACTCCTCCACCCGCAGTTGGCACTTTAGGTATTGATTCCGATGTTAAAAATTCTTCTTTACCATTTACATCCTTAACTATATATTTACCATTAGGAGTTCTTTTATATACTGCTAAAGAATTTCCGTTAGGAGATGTAATGTTTTGCGATTGTGATACTGTTACTCCACTCATAGTGTGCTATTTATTTTATTGAAATATTTTATCCCAAAACTTTAATAATAAAGTCCAAAGAGTACCCACTACTAAACTTGCACCTACAAACTTAGCTTTAAGGCTTTTATCGTTTTCTATATATTTCCTATGCTCACTAACTTGCTCTACCAAGCCTTTTTGACCATATTCTTTATTACCAATAACAGTTTGTTTCAAAAGTTTTAAATCAACATCCATTTCAGTCAATTTATCCTTTATCCAAGTCATATCTTTACCACTTACAGAGGTTGCTCTTGGTCTTTTATTATCTTCTGCCATTTATTTGTTTTTATATTCCTAACCTTTCAAATTGCTTTTCTAAAGATATTGCTTCTTTAAATTTTTTCTTATCGTATATAGCCAAACCTATTTTGTCGTTTTTTTCAAAAATAAATAGATTCATTTCTTTTATGATTACATCATAATACTTAGAATACATTTCAACGCTTTTTCTTAAAAAAGGGGAAGCCATCATCTCAAACCCTAACATATCTACCCTAACATCCATTATCTCTTTAAATCCAACTCTCTTTTTTGGATTCCACTTATCACACATAGTGAAAGTTAGTGCGCCATCCACTTCTTGAGATGTTATGAGGATTTGAGTATTATCCTTCGTTGTTTGAAACTCTTTTGAGTACTTTGAAATACCCGTTTTCATAATTTTTTGTGTCTTGCCGAAAATCATATTTTTTATTTTTAGTTTTTTGCTCTACTCCGAACATATCGTGTTAATCCGCAAATCCCAACTGCGCCCCTACACTTCTCTTTCCTTTTCCAACCCCTCCATAACGCCTACCAAGAGGTAAAGGCTTAGTTCCTCCATAACCCCTATCAAGAGGTAAAGGCTTAGTTCCTCCATAACCCCTATCATTACTGTCTTGCTTTTCGTTACGTATTTCTTCACTTAGTACTTTTAGTGCTTCAATTCGTCTTCTTTCCGCTTCTAATTCTCGTTGTCTTCGATTCTCTGCATCTATCCTATTTTGTCTTTGTACTTCTAAAAAGTACTCCATTTGCCTTATTTGTTCTTGGCTTCTCTCGTCTTCTTCTGCTCTGTCAAGTGCATCTTGCAAATCCTTTGCTATTTTTAAATCACTTAGTTCTTTAGCTAAACGCTTTCTCTCAATTAGAGCAAGTCTTGCTTCTTCTTTTAACCTATTCTTTTCTGCTAAAGATTTAGCATTTCTTAACGCTAAAGCCAATCTTGCATCTTCAAGTTTTTGTAGTCTTTTTTGTTCTGCCTTACTTAGTTGTAAAGCTTCGGCATCTCTTTTAGCTTTTTCTAATCTTGCCTTTTCTAATCGTGACTTTTCTTGGTTTTCAGCTTTAATCCTTTTTGCTTCTGCTAAAGCTTGAGCATTACCATCAGCTTTGGCATTATCTATTCTTTTATCGTCTACCTCTTTTATTAATTTATGCTTATCCTCAACAAGCTTTAACTTTTTATTTAAGTATGCTTTTTGTGATAATTTACCCTTGTTTTTTAAAAGCAAATAAACTAAACCAATAACTCCTAAACCTAAACCAATTTTAACTCCTTTTTTCATAACTAATATTTTCTAATCGTAAAGATAATTTTTATTTTTTAAAACAAATTAAATTTTTATTCCTAATTTGTCTAATAGATTATTAATCTTATTAATTGGCTTACTTAAACCTAAATCACTTGCGCCATCTTGAGTAACTAAGATGTCTTTAGCATTAAACAGAATCTCTTTTGTTAATCCCGCAATCAATATATTCATTTTACCTTGTACTGTAACATTTATGGGTTTGCCACCTAACAATGACGAACCTAATTTACCCAATATACCTTTAGCACTATCGAAACTAACAAAAGCACTTGTAGGAACATCAAACCAAGAATCTCCTTGCACAATAAATGGATTATCATTTATAGCTTTTGCAATTTTTGACCCCGAATATATTAAATCAATATCATAGTCTTTAACCTCTAACGCAAAAGAAGATTTATTTAATACTGATACAACAACATCAAAGTCAGCACCTTTACTTGTAATGCTATTTACTTTTAAGTCTTTAACTTTGAAATCCCAATTAAGAGCCAACTCTAATTGTTTAGTAATAAAGTAGTATGCACCATACCCAAGTCCACCTAAACCTAAAATAAATAGTATTTTTTTCATTATTTTTTTACCATAGTAAATATTAATAATCCAATTGCTCCGAAAACAAGATAAGAATTTGGAACAGACTTAATTATTCTTTCCTTTTTATCCAATCTGTCTCCTTGCTCTTTTACCTTATCATACCCATCTTTCGCTTCATCTACAACAAATTCTCCCGCACCCTTAACGACATCAAAAACATCATAAGCACCCGATTTTACTGTATCTAAAATATCTCCACCATAAGCGATAATTCTTGGCTTTACCTTTCCACTTGCGCTTGAATGACCTTCACAACCACAAGCGTTTAAAAAATTATTCATATTTATTTATTTTTATATTTATAAATTACTAAAACCGTAAGCAGTATAACTGCCCCTCCACCAAAAATTAATATTTCGGTTGGTAAACTTTTGTTTCTTTGACCATCCTCAAGACCTACCATAACATCACGTTGCTCGTCAATAACTTGTTGAGCCTTTTGTCTCCAATTTGGGTCTAATTGCCCGAAATAAATACCCTCCTTTAAACGCTTTAATTCCTCATCTCCATCAACTTGATTCCAAGCGTTTCTATCGTTTGGATTAGTAAAGCGTATATCTTCTATTTGATTTGTCATAATTTTCTTAAAATTAAAACTGTTCCCAATAATAAAACTGTTCCACCTACTGCAATTATTACTGTTCTTTGTTTTTCAGTATCTTTTTCAATTCTTGATTGTGTTTGGTCTGCAAGTCTTTTTACCTCCAAAGAATCTTTATTGTCTATATCTGTTTGCAAAATGGGGTCGCAATACCTTTTTGAGTAAACGCTATTGTATTCATTAAATATCTTAGTATATACTTTTTTACCTCTTTCGTCAACCCTATGACCATCCGATAACATCGTATCTTCAATTTTACCCGCTTTTAAAAGCCTTAATTCCTCTACATCAACACCTAAGTTCTGACATTTTGTTAGTTTAATACTTGAATTAACTTTTTTCCAAGAATCGTAATTATATGAAATTTCGGGATAATCTTTCCTTTTTTTTCTTAATTCAGATTTGTACCTATCATTCTCTGCTCCACTCGGATTAAATACATCTTTTAACCAACCCATATATTTATTTTATAAAAATTGCTAATCCTATTAATAAAACTGCTCCACCTCCAAGTAACATTACTTGTCTTTTTTTATTTGCTTCCCCAATGATTCTTAATTCGGCATCTTTAAATGATTGTTGCTGAATATCAAGGCTTCCTAAAACACTATCATCTTCTAATTTTTGACTACACCTAAGAGTTTCAAATAAGATTTCTTTTGTTTGCAAAAGTTCTTTAACATCCCTTTTATTACCAATCATTAGTTTTCTATAAACTAAGTCCTTGGCATCTCTTAAACCACTTACTTGAGCATCTATGACTTGACAGTTGCTTGTTGTGGGGTATAATCTTTTATCAAAAAACTCCTTTGCCATAATTACATTCTTAAATTACTGTACACCCAATCATCTCCGTTTTGAACAAACTCTTTCCAAGTTTCTCCCGCTATACCTTTTGCTTGTTCTTCTTTCCAACCTTGTTTTGTAGCTTCTGCTAAAATTTCGTTATAATAATCTCTCGTTAATTGACACCCATATCCTAATCCACAAGTAAAACCCCAAAGTGGAGCATACCATCCCAACTCTCCGTGTTCTGTAATCGCATCGTGTGTTTTATCGCCAAATCTACCATCTACTGTTAAAGAAGCACCTAATTTATTTAATGCTGATTGTAATAAGGACACTCTGTACCCAAATGAACTTACCCTAAGTGGAAAACTATCCCTTGATTGTTTTTTATCATCAGACGACTGTGTGTTTTCATCATTTTTTCCCGTTTCATCTTTCCTTCCAATTCTTTTTCCCGTTTCTGCTAATTCTTTGTTTTTATTAGCTTTCCAAAGACTGTAACCAAAATAAGTTAGCACTAAACCGCCAAGAGTTCCACCTACTATGTATAATGTTTTTTCTATTTTCATTTTGTATATATTACATCGGGCTTTAAACTAATAATCGACCCAATTTTACTTAAATAACCATCGCCTAAATCTAATATTAAATCCTCTTTTAAACTTCTGCCATATTTTGCATTGTAAAAAGCAACAAGTTGAGCAACACCCGTTTTGGATTTAAAAAAACTAAATACAGAAATAATCTTATCTTCATCAGTTCCACCGCCCATTATCGCATTAGATAAAATAATCGATTTCTCTCTTAATACATCTTGGTTATATTCAGCAAATGCTCTGCCATTTGCTCTAACTTGTTCTAAAAAACTTGAATCCCAAACTTTTAAATCATCAAATTTTATAGTTCCACCACCAATACGTTTGAGAACTTCATCATAAAAGATTCTTTTAGACCATCTATTATAAATGATATAACTTATCGTTAATAACGATACTCCTCCATACAAAATTATTTTATTATTTCTTGTCATATCGTTATTTTTTTGGTACTGCTTCTGACATTCCTCTTGTTGCTACCGCAGTTCCAATCCTAACTGCTTTATCGGGGTCTTTAGCAAGATTATATACAAATAGTCCTAAACCCCCTAAAAGTACTACACCTAATCCAATACCTAAGTATTTTCCAACTGTAATGGAATCTCCTAAAAAATTTCCTACATCAAAGACTTTATCTTTTATTTCTCCCGCAAAACCACCCTTTATATCAAGTCTTCCTTTCTTTTGAAGATGTTGTCTTAAAGTAGTTGTATTAGCATCAGAGCCACCACCATTTTGAGAATCCCAATTTGCAATAAATAAAGAATTTGCTTTTTTTCTACCGAATTTGCTTTTTAAGGCATCGTACCAAGTTATCCAAACATTTTCGCTTGAATTATTTTTTGGTACATTTATAATGGTTTCTCTTGACATATTATTTGCTTATATTTAATATAAATGATGTGCTTGAAATAGAGTACCCAACAGCAATAGAACCATCAGCATTGGTTGTGCTTATAATACCTAATCCATTTACATAGACAGTTTTATTAATAACTAATGCCAAACTTGAATCTGTTATTACCGAACCACTAATCTCAACATTACCTAAACTATCAGATGCAACACCTATTGTTCTTTCGGGGTCTAAAGTACTTACAATGTCTCCCAATGTTCCATAAGAAGATAATCCCGTTGCGGTTTGACCCCCATCCGAAGCGTAACTAAATACAACACCACCAATAGAGTTTACATCACAACCGACATTATTGCCCGATGTCGTACCTACTGTTTTACCAATAACACTTGCTGATGCGAAATCCACAATATTTAATACGGGTACATTGTTTTCTACTCCACTAACAACTACAACATTCGTTGTAGGGTAAAACGACATATCCGTATTAAAAAGAGCGAATCCATTTCCTATTACTACTCCTTTTGTACCCCATATAACTGTATCACTTGCAGTATCGTAAGTTGGTTCTATTACTCGTGCGCCATTTCTTTCAGTAGTAGCACAATAAAATTTGTTGTTTGCAGTAAGTTTTGAGGTAGCTTGATAGCCATTAAAAGTTTCTTCGGGAGCAATACTTGTGTTTCCTATTGTAATCACATTACCATCAATATTAAGAATAGTCGATTGAATTTTCCCACTACTACTTAGAAACAAAAGAATAGCCTTTTGGTCATTGATATTAACAATATTGCCCCTACCTTGACTTTGTTCAATGGGAGTTTTTACTGATATTGTTATTACCAAGTCGGTAACAGTTGCAATTAAAACAAATGGATTACGGATTGTATCAAATGGGAAGTAATAAGTAGAAGCAATTAAATATTTACCCGCCCCAAGACTATCAGTTGCAACAAAATTTCTACTATCTCCACTTCCATAATCTTCAGT
>Ga0308011_10000334_pt1 | contig 25969 bp, 21 predicted proteins | sample Neamet177_FD_203144 | JGI IMG/M metagenome (GOLD analysis project Ga0308011, IMG submission 203144) | Marine microbial communities from water near the shore, Antarctic Ocean - #177 | ecosystem: Environmental > Aquatic > Marine > Unclassified | place: Southern Ocean | collected 2014-07-25 | reverse complement strand
AATAGTAGATTTTACTGTGCCAGTTACATAATAATCTTGCACAATTTCTTTTTGAGCAAAAACAGAACTACTCAGTAGTAGAAATAAGAGCGTTAATTTTTTCATACTATAAACTTACGAAAAAATAAATGCCAAATTTTTAATGATGAATGAACAAGATGAAAAGGGTAGAAAATTATTAGGCTTCGAGAAATTTTAGCCAGACAATAAATATGAATTTTAAACCTACTTCCCGTTAAACAGTGTCATAGTTTGTGACGCGCCAATAGAAACAAAGCTCTTAGCCATTTCTGCTGCAGTTTCTATGCGTTCTTGTAATTGAGATTTTTCTTCTGATGACCAGTTTCCTAAAACATAATCAACTTGTTTACCAGTAGAGAACTCGCTACCAACACCAAATTTAATACGGGTAAAGTTAGGACTGTTTAGCGTTTCTGTAATATGCTTTAAACCATTATGTCCCCCAGCGCTACCTTTAGTACGCATGCGTAAAGCTCCAAAAGGGAGTGCAAGGTCGTCGGTGATAACTAGGATGTTTTCTGGCGCAATATTCTCAGACTGCATATAGTAGTTTACAGCTTTACCGCTTAGATTCATATAAGTGGAAGGTTTGACCAAAAGAACAGGTCTCCCTTTAATTTTAAGCTTTGCCGTATCGGCATAACGATTTGGCTCAAAAGAAATATTGGACGCACTAGCGAGTGCGTCCAATATCTTAAAGCCTATATTGTGTCGAGTATTTACATACTCAGCGCCAATATTACCTAAACCTATAATTAGGTATTTCTTCATACTTATTCTGCAGCAGGAGCGTCGGCAGCAGGAGCAGCAGCTTCTTCTTCCTCGTCTTCTTCTACACCACGTGCAGTTTTAACAGAAACAATTACTGCAGTAGCAGCCGTTAAAATATCGAAGTTTTTAGCTTCTACATCTCTAACATAAACTTTCTCACCAATCTTCATTTCAGAGATCTCAAGAGTTACGTTATCTGGCAAGTTTTCTGGAGTAGCACGTACACTTAATTTACGAAGTGTTTTACGTAATTTACCACCGTTCATAACACCAATTGCATTACCATTAAATACAACAGGAATTTGAGTGTTTACTTCCTGACCAGGAACAAGCTCGATAAAGTCTACGTGTAGAATTTTATCGGTTACTGGGTGGAATTGGACGTCTTTAATAAGGGCGTTAATAGTAGCGCCCTCAATATCAATCGCCACCGAGTATACATTCGGTGTATAAACTAGGTTGTTTAAAGCATTCTCTTTTACCGTGAAGTGTTGGTTTGTTTTCCCTCCGTAAATAACGCAAGGTACATTTCCAGCAGCTCTAGATAATTTAGATTCCTTTTTCCCCAAATCTACACGCTTTGCAGCGCTAACAGATACTGATTTCATTTGTTTTGATTTTTGGTTTGTAAATAATTAACTAATAAAATTTTTACTAATAGACTCGTTATTAACTACGTTTTTAATCACGTTAGCAAACATTGGAGCTATACTTAACACTTTTACTTTAGGACTCGGTTTACTTGGTAAGGTATCGGTCACAATAAGCTCTAGCATTTGAGAGTTTTCTATACGTTCGTATGCTTTTCCCGACAGAACGGGGTGCGTACAAACAGCTCTTACAGATAAGGCGCCTTGTTTAAGCATCATATCTGCAGCAGCGGTAAGTGTTCCAGCAGTATCTACCATATCGTCAACCAATACAACGTGTCTGCCGTCAACCTCACCAATTACACGCATATCGCCAATTTCGTTGGCCTTTTTGCGGTGTTTATAACAAATAACCATTTCGCAGCCCAAATGTTTTGCATAGGCATGAGCTCTTTTAGAGCCCCCCATATCTGGAGAAGCAATAGTTAAATTTTCTATGTTTAAATTACGGATATGCTCTATAAATACTGAAGATGCATACATATGATCTACAGGAACCTCAAGGAATCCTTGAATTTGATCGGCGTGTAAATCGCAAGTCATTACACGTGTTGCACCTGCGGCAGTAAGCATATTAGCAACCAACTTTGCTCCTATTGGAACTCTAGGTTTGTCCTTACGATCTTGACGAGCCATTCCAAAATAAGGCATAACTGCAACAATTTGAGAAGCAGATGCACGTTTTGCGGCGTCTATCATCAATAATAACTCCATTAAATTGTCTGATGGAGGTGGCGTAGATTGAATAATAAAAACTTTTGAGCCACGAACAGTCTCTTCAAAAGATGGAATAAATTCACCATCGCTAAATTCAGAAATAATGATATTTCCTAAGTCAACTCCATAATTCTTAGCAATTTGCTCTGCCAAAACCATTGTTGCTCTACCTGAAAATATCTTTACTGTATCTGCCATTTCATCTAATGCTTTGATTACGGAATGATTAGCCATTCTTTAAGGGCTGCAAATGTAAGGAAATATATTCAAAATTAAAGATTGAAAATTGAAATCTTTATTATGTTATTGGTGAAATGCGTAGGATTTAATTCAAAATGAAACTTACTGTATATGCATTGCGAATAAGTGTAGCGAATAAGCCCTTTTGTTTACAAAACGAATTGTCCAAAAAATGAAAAAAATATTTTGTGGATCTCAAACTATTCTTACTTTTGCAAGATCTTTACAATGTAAGCCTTGGTGGCGGAACTGGTAGACGCGCTGGATTCAAAATCCAGTTCTTTCGAGAGTGCGGGTTCGATTCCCGCCCAAGGTACAAAGTGGGACAAATTGACTTTATAGTCATTTTGTCCCACTTTTTTTTGCTTAAAATTCTACGCCATTAGTAGAAAAAGTTAATTGACATAATGTGTGCTCCTAATTTAAGAGTTACTCTCAACTCTAGATCCTTAAGGAAAGGATTACGATAAATAGATCATCCTGATACATTATAACGAACTACTACTATATAAACCTACTCTCGATCGTTTACGTCGATTGTTATAGTCCTATTAAACAAGGCTAACCAACAATAAACCTGAAAATCATCCTACTAATTAGAACAAATCTATTGATTGGGGATTTATTTTAAAAACGTCAACACTCTAAACATCAACTGATTGACCTAAAAATAGGGTCTATTATTATTTGTTTAAACAAACGATAGTGCGATTTATATTTAAGACCCTACAGGTAAAACTCTATGTTTGTCTCAAAATAATGAGGATTTCTAATATTATAAATTGAGAGTAAATAATAGATTGCAAATGGAATAATTATTTAATTAACGAACGCTAGGGCGAAATTCAGACTAGAGGGGGATAGGTTGTTACAGCCCTAGTGCTCGTTAATTTTTAACTTTAATTGTAAGTACGTTGTATTGCTTTTTATGCTTTAAGGTTCTAATTTTAAAAAAATCTAAACCTATTTTGGCGCAATAAAACAAAATACTATTCTTTACTATTTACTTAGTTCAAATATTAAATAAATGAGCTAACCAGCGCAACAACATCCTTCATAAATTACAGTTTACTAACAGATTTTAAGAGTTATTTTTTTATTAAAAACATCTAATTTCTAGACCAATTTTTATTCTAATTTCCTTGTAAATCTATATAAATTAAACACACGTTAATATGATAACAATACTACAATGTATAAAGAAAGAAACCCTAAAATGCTCCTTATTAGTTATAGGCTTTATGAGTGCTGGAGGACTTTACGCCCAAGAGCTATATGTAGCTTCGGGGGGCAACTTAAGTGTAAGCGCAGGCGATGCACTGTATGTAAACAATAACTTAGGAATCCATGCATCTGGAAGCCTTACAGTCAATTCGAGCAGCAGCACAAGTGGCTCGCTGTTGGTTACCGGAACTTCCACAGGAAACATTGTCTACGAACGTAATATAGCAGACTCCAATTGGCATTTGGTCGCTGCACCTGTTAGTAGTCAAAGTATAAACAGTTTTGCAACTGGTAATAATGCAATTAATACAAACGGAAGTAATTATGCTATAGCCACCTACAACAATAGCAATTCGGCTGGTAGCCGATGGGAGTATTACACTACTACCTCTGCACCAAGTGCCGGTAACTTTACACCTGCAAAAGGTTACTCTACAAACAGAACTGCAGCTGGAACCTTTACATTCGAAGGCGAAATGGCAACTTCCAATGTCCCGATTTCTTTAAGTACAACAAGTGGTACACACCACTGGGCATGCATAGGCAATCCGTACCCTTCGTTTTTAAAAGGGACAGATGACTCAGAAATAAACAGTGTTTTAAAAGAAAACTTTAGTGTGTTAGACGATAGTTACAAAGCACTTTACCTGTGGGATGGTTCTGCATACCAAGCGATAAATTATGCCAGCGGATCAACATACTTAGCTCCAGGTCAATCTTTTATGGTAAAAGCACGGAGTGCAAACGAAAGTTTTAATTTTTCTGAATCTGACCAAAGTCATCAATCTGGGGTGGCTACTTTTTATAGAGTACTCTCCACACCAACCATAGACTTGTTTGTAAACAACGGTGCTGCCGAAAAAACGACTCGCCTTAAATATTACGATACTAGTACATTAGGTCTAGACCCAGGTTACGATGCTGCAGCTTTTGAAGATGGAGTACCCGACTTTTCATTAAATACCCATTTGGTGGCAGACAGTGAAGGATTAAACTTTATGCTACAGTGTTTACCTAACAATAGTTACGAAACCACTATAATACCCATATCAGTAAATGCCGAAGCTGGTACTACATTAAGTTTTAGTAGTCTGCAAAGTGGCGACTTGCCCGAAGATCTACATATCTATTTAAACGATATAGTAAACAACCAAACTACAGACTTAAAAGTAGAAAATTACGAAATCACTCTCCCCGCCACACTACAAGGTATAGGGCAGTTTTACCTACAAGCCACAGCGCAAGAGCTAACGATTACCACACAAGAACCTACAGACCTAAGTATATATTTCGTTACTAATAACACCCTTTTTATTAAAGGAATACAAGGGGATAAAGAGGCGAGTATAAAATTGTACAACACACTAGGGCGGCTAGTATTTACACAAAACTTTAATGCCGCACCAACAATACATTTGGCTTTACCAAATATCCCTACAGGAATATATATTGCAGAGTTACAAACACAGCTTGGGACTCATTCTCAAAAAATTATATCAAAATAAGGCTCTTATGGAAGATAAAAAAACAAAAGAAAGTGCTGACGAAATTTCTCGTAGAGAAGCTTTAGAAAAGCTGGGATTATATGGTAAGTATGTTGCCATTACAGCTTTTAGTACCTACTTAATTTTGCAACCTCAAAAAGCTATTGCCAGTAGTGCAGACCCACCGGGGGGAGGCTTTTAACAAACATTTAAATAAAATACAAATTATGAAACAAATACACTTAAAAAAAATCGTACAAAAGCTAGCTTTAATCTTGTTTTTAGGAACCATTTCGATTGAAACATACGCCCAAGTAGGAATAGGGACTTCTAGTCCAGATGCTTCAGCTGCTTTAGAAGTGCAAAGTACAACTCTGGGGTTTTTACCCCCTCGTATGACCAAAGCCCAAATGAATGCAATTAGTAGCCCTGTAGAAGGATTGATACTCTATTGCTACGATTGTGTGCCAAAAGGAATACATTACTATAATGGGTCGGATTTTTTAAATACAACTAATGGCCTAGTATCTAATACCACCACAGCCGGATTTGGCTCACAGCTTTCAAACATGGGAGCAAACGGGAGCTCTTTCTCTAACAATGCTACCTGCGCAATAAAAACTATTTCTTCTACAGCATGTAGTGCCGAAGAATTGTCTAATGGTATTGGTAACGACCCCGATGGCAACGGTTATACGGTAGTACAAATTGGCGATGCTACAAGTGGGTATAACCAATGTTGGATGGCAGAAAACATGCAAGACGGATCGGGTCCAACAAGTGCATGGGAAGCAGAAACAGACAATGGCTGGTATGGATATTATGGCGATGGAGACCAAATACCAGATAGCCCCCCATCGGACTTTGATGAAAAAGAAGGGTTTCTTTACCAATGGTCTGCAGTTATGAATGGGTCTGCTATAGAACGAACTCAAGGTATTTGCCCTACTGCATGGCATATACCCTCCGATTGCGAATGGCTGTTTTTAGAAAACAACTTAGGTATGAGTATTTCTCAGCAAGAAATAGATAATTCATATCGTGGTACTAACCAAGGCACGAAATTAAAACCAGGAGGGGCATCTAATTTTGACGGGATCTATGTAGGTTACAGATTTAGTAATTCTACATTCAGTATTCGTGGGTCCTACACTAGCTACTGGACTTCGTCGACAATTGTTGGAGATGGTAAGTATCGTGGTCTAGTAGGCTTTTTTTTGGGCGGAATGATTTTTCGCGGATCAACCAGCAAGGCTAAAGCTTTAAGTGTTCGTTGTCTAAAAGATTAAAACCTTTGTAATTGTTACTATATAAAGCCTGAAGCCTATTCATTAGATTATTTAAACTGTAAAAGATTAGTAGTAGCAAAACACACACTAACTGCAAACATTTTTTTTACGAATCCAAAATGAATTACTCAATCATTTGGATCACACTTAGTAAGCGTATGGTAAACGGAAGTGCAATCGCTATGAAATAATTTGAAAGACTATGAAAATAATAATAATAAATCTTAGTTTCATATTTATCAGCCTCACTACAGCAGCGCAACAGAGCATTAGAGGTACAATAGAAAACGTAGACCTTGTGTCTTGGTTAGTGATAAAGGAAAGTTATGGAACCAACAGTAGGGTTCTTGCTAAAACACAGCCATTATTAAACGGGACCTATAGTTTTACCCTATCGGATAGTTTAGCAAAAGGAATGTATAGCTTGGTCTATAATTTAAGGGAAAATGCAGCTTTTAACTTTTATTATGATGGAGAAAGCTTTGAATTAAATTTCGATGCACATCCCGAAATATTCGATATTCAATTTGTAAATAACCCAGAAAGCTCTTGGTACTATTCACAGTTAAACCAGTTGTATAACGAAGAAAACCAAATGAAGGTACTTAATGACTTTGTACGAAACTACGAGCCAAAATCAAAATTAAACAAACATGCCGTAAAGGAATATAATTCAAGGCTTCGTTCTATACAAAAAAAACAGAATTTAATAACTAGAAGTCAACATCCAACGATTGCGTTTATACAAAGACAGTACTATCCGCAAGTGGAAGATGATTATTTATTGCAAAATTATGCAAGGATTCAATGTTTTTTTGAGGAAATAGACGCGACAGATAATCTATTAATGCATTCTAACATATACACCAATAGAGTTATGGAATACATAAGCCTCTATAGTGATCAAAACGCAACAGAAGCAGATTATATTAGGGCAGTAGATCTTGTATTAACCTGGGCGTCGACTAATGATGTACTTCATAAAATGCTAATTGGATTTTTGGCAGAAGGGTTTAGCGCATTGGATATGCCAATGGTTATAGAGCATATAGATGTGCAGTATAAATCGAGACAATGCAGTGCAGATGATGATACAGCTTTACAAAATAGACTTAGTACTTATGAGCGCTTGGCTATAGGAAATAAAGCACCCAATTTCTCTTGGGGTACTACAAGCTTATACGGCTTAGAATCGGAGTATTATATAATTGCATTTTGGGCTAGCTGGTGTGGTTCCTGTGAATCTATTTTACCCTCTGTAAATACGTTTTTGACAAACAAACCAAATGTAAAATCTATTGCAATTGGATTAGATGAGGATTTAGTAGCGTGGAATTTAGCGAAAGAACCGTATCTAAATTTTACACATATAAGAGCCGAAAATAAGTGGAACTCTAAAATTGTTGAATCTTATGGAGTTTACGCAAGCCCAACTTTTTATGTTTTAGACAAAGAACATAAAATAGTAGGAAAAGCAAAAAATGTAGTGGAATTAAAAGCATTAATTCCTTAGTATAAATCAACTATACTAATGAATTATAATTGTTAGAACTCCCTTAAAATTAGCCTACATGAAGTATCAACACTATAAAATAGGTTCAAATATTGTCTTATGGATTGAAGAGACAAATAAGTATTTAGTTTTAGAACCGTTGGTATATGAAGTTTTTAAGTGCTTTAACGAGAACACTAAAAAGGTTTCCGAAACTTATTTAGCAAATACATTAAACCTCTGCGAGCAATATATTAGAGAGTCATATAAAGACTATAAAGTTCTAAAAAAACAACTCTTAACAATCAAAGTTTCTCCTACTAAAAAAACAGATTTAGCTTCAATAAAAACGTGGCAATACTGCTGCAACTATTTGGTCTATAATACAAGCATAAAACTTCGGTTTTCTAGTAAGTATGCCAAAGAACTTATTCACCCTAAATTTGCACACCTACTTATAGGGTCAGAAATCACATGCACTCATAGGTTTGATATTATTCAACAATCGAACACCTTGTTCTTGGTGCTAAATGATGAAATTGTAGGCTCTTGGTTACTAGAAGAAGCGCATTTAATGCAAGGTAAATTCGCGCTGTTGCTTATTAACTTATGTTATCATAAATCAGAATCCGATTGGATGGCTGTTTTACACGCATCTGCAGTATATAAATCTGGGAAAGCATTCGTTTTTTTAGGGGAATCTGGTAGCGGTAAAAGCACTGCGACTACTCTATTAACGATGAACGGCTACAAGCTTTTGGCAGACGATTTTGTACCCTTAGAAGCTTCGAATAAACTCATTTATTCTTTCCCAGCAGCCATCTCTATAAAAGAGCGATTATTAGAAATGATGGAGGTGTGTTTTCCACAACTAAAAAAAGCCGAATTACGACGGAAAGGAGCGCAAACGAATTACAAGTATTTGTACCCTAAATTTGCTGAATCCACTTCCGTTTCGCTTCCTACCAGGGCTCTATTATTTATAAAATACAAAAAAGGTGCTGCAACAAACTTAGAACTTATTCCTACATCTAAGGCTTTAGGGTTATTAATTCCAGACTCATGGATTTCTCCACTTCCACAAAATGTACCTTCTTTTTTAGAATGGATACAGCAAATCCCAGCTTACCAATTGGAATATTCCGATAATCAAGAATTTATAGATGTAATAGAACGTTTATGAGATATAAAAAAGCCTTCCTATTTATTGCAGACTGTTTACTCCTCAAAGAGTCGACCGCTCATAAATCAGAATTAATTTCTCAAATAAAATCAAAACAGGTAAACTGGGAGGATATTGTTAAAATTGCGTCGAAGCACCTGGTGATACCTTTGTTATATATCCGAATAAAGGAGGCTGGATTAATGGGATATTTGCCGAAGGACTTACAAGAATATTTACAGGAAATTACCGACTTAAATAGAACTAGAAATACACTTCTATTGGAAGAGGTTGTACGGTTAAATATAGTCTTTTTAGAAAATGATATTCAAGTAATCTATTTAAAAGGAACTGCACATCTTTTAAAGGGATTGTATGGGGATATAGGAGAACGAATGATTGGAGATATTGATTTATTAGTCGCTCCGAGTAAAATGGAACACCTAGCTAATATATTACAAGAATTAGACTATAAGCCTCTAGCTAAATACGAACCTAGTCTTTTCGAAAAGACGAAACACTACCCAAGACTAGTAAATCCAGCAAAAAGTTTTGCAGTAGAGGTTCACAAAGATGTAATTCAAAAAGTAAGATATAGGTATTTAACCTTCAACCACTACAATATAGAAAAGGAGCCTTTTCAATCCTATTTTCTTCCGAGCACTAAGCATTTGATTATACATAATGTTCTAAACACTCAATTAAACGATCATGGGTACCTTTTATCAACTTTAAATTTACGGCAGCAATATGACTTATTACTTCTTTCGCAAATAACTAATATAGATCTGGTTATAAAAAGTACCGGTTATTTAAAGACGAAGATGCAAGCATACCTTATTAAAACAGATTATATTTTTAAGCATGTATCGGGCTTACATTATACCAGTACTTTTAGGTCTAGGATACATGTATATTTATTAGGACATTATTTTAGCAATCCAAAACTGTTTAATTTTGTACAAAAAATCAGATATACCTCTTATAGAATCCTCAGCGATATGTTTCATTTAATGTTAAATATGTTTCATCCATTCCTACGTAAAAGAATGTTCAATCATCTTAAAGATCCTAAATGGATGGTGTCGTATTTTTCAAATATGCACACTAAAATAAAATCTATATAGAAGCCAATAATCAGTTACCCGCACTAAAACAGAAAAGAAATATTGCACGTTTTACAAACGACTCATTTATACAGGTAATAATTGAAGGAATTTGAGTACTTATTTCACTTAACACTAAACAATAAGACCATTTTGTCCTCAAATAGGATTCGTTAAAACTGAATTAAACCTCTATATATTAGTATTTACCACCTAATACACCTCATTAAATCGTTCATCAACAAGCCATTAAACCCACGACATCAAAGGATAGTTCGCCCTTTTCAACAGTCAAGTGTTAACAAGCTAAACTTCAAGTAGTTCAACTAAATTAATATTTTTTGAAATTAGATTTGTAAATAATTACAAACTAAACCTCTTTAATTATGAAAAAGTTAATTACTTCTGTATGTGCCTTAGCCTTAATGGTTGGTACAGCAAATGCACAAGACAATACACCTAAATCTGGTGATTGGTCGGTAGGAACTAGCGCAGCCCCAATATTAAACTATGTAGGGAATCTGATTAGTGGAGTTGCAGAATCGCCAGGAATAGACTTTACTAATGGAATGAGTCTTTCAGGTAAATTGTTTACAGACGATATGACCGCTTGGAGAGCTGGTGCAGATCTTTACTTTACATCAGACTCAAACTCGACTAATCCATTTAGACTGGGATTAAACGTTGGTAAAGAATTTAGAAAAGGCACAAGTAACCTACAAGGTTATTATGGTTATCAAGGTGGCTTATCTATATCTAGCACAGACGATTTGGCTGGAGAAACTGCTACTGACTTTGCCGGTGGTGTTAATGGATTTGTTGGTGTAGAATACTTTGTAAGAGCTAAGATGGGTATCGGTGCTGAATACTCATACGGACTAAACTACGATGGGGATAACGTATCCTTAGGTGGTGCAATGGGATCTTTAATGCTAAACCTATATTTCTAGGAAGCAACAAAATATAATTTATCAAAAGCCCTTTCTTTACAGAAAGGGCTTTTTTTGTACCTTCGAAAACAAAAACAATGAACTTCGATAAATTTTGCCAAAGCTGTATGCTTCCAAAAGACCATAAACTGTTTTTACCTGGAACAGAAAGTGATGGCATTAAAAATGAATTTTACTGTTCGATGTGTTACGAAAAGGGACAATTTCTATATCCGGAAATAACTACTGCAAAAGAGATGCAAGAATTTGTTAAAAACGTGCTTAAAAAACAAGGAATTGGAAGATTAAAAAGATGGTTTTACACTGTCTCTATTCCACAATTAAAAAGGTGGAAATAACTTGAATTTATGAAAACACTTAATCTATTTATTATTGGAACTTTCGCGCTATTTGCTAGCTCTTGCGAAACAGACCATACAAGTCAGAAATATCTTTTAAACCTTAGTGAACATACACTAGAGATAAATCACTTTGACGCGTTTTATTATGAACAAAGATACTCTGAACTTTTACCTCAAGACTCCCTTTTAATTACCGACATTTGGATGAGAGGCTGTAGAGAAGAAGGAAATTTATCTTCTTGCACCCTTTCCGAAGAAGACTCTGTAACTATATTTAGTGGATTAGATTCTATTCTACATTTTACGGGGGATTTCACCGACGAAAACCGATGGCATTCTCAATTTACTTCTGGGGCTTCTAGTCGTCAAGTATGTACTTTTGCTTTTGTAAACAACGATTTTACAAACTAAAATGACCGAATTAGAGCGGATAGAAATTAAAGAGCGCCTTGAAAAAGAGCTGATCGAAACCGATCTAATCATTTTGAAACTCAAAGAACTCACCAAGCCAATCGCACCAGAAAACTCGATTGGTAGAGTAAGTAGGATGGACGCAATAAACAATAAAAGTGTAAACGAAGCGGCACTTAGAACAGCCTTAAAAAAACTCAATCTATTAAAGGAAGCTAAAGGGAAAATAAATCAGAAAGACTTTGGCTTCTGCATACTTTGTAAAAATTCTATTCCACACCAGCGAATTCTTTTAATACCTCAAGCAAATCGGTGTATTCACTGCGCATCTAGGTAAGCTCTATTGTTAAGGTTCTGTTTTTCATCTTGTTTGGAATAATTATTGCTTAATTTTGATTCGAAATAAAACTGTGCTATGAAAAATCTATACATTCTATTCATCTGCTTATTTTCTTTAAGCCTTAGTCAAGTAAACGCTCAAAACACTTCCGATTGTATGTGCTCAGAAGAGTACGATCCTGTTTGTGCTGCTGATGGCAGTACCTACGCGAATTTTTGTTTCGCAACATGTGAGAATGCTGACATTGTATTCGAAGGTGCTTGTGAGGATCAGGTTATGAGTTTTACAGCAAATGCGGGTGAGCTTTTTACATACTTTCAAACTTTAGGCGCTAACAGCATAGCATCAGATGGTCCTTATTGGGAAGTTAGCGAAACTCCAGAATGGGCTGTCACAACAATTGGTACCGATTGGGATGAAAACTCGATTACAGGAACTTTCACCATTACTATTGAAGGAACTCCTACCCTAAACGATTTGGGAATTAATGTTATTGTTGTGAATCAGATAAATTCATGGACGGGAACAATCTCTAGTTCACAAGAAATTATTATTACAGTAATAGAAAATAACGAATGTATTTGCATCGCACTTTACGACCCTGTATGTGGAGAGGATGGACAAACCTACGGGAACTCTTGTGAGGCAGGATGCGAAGATATATCCATAGCTTACGAAGGAGAATGTGAAGAAATTACACCTTGTTTAGGTGATTTTGACATTATAGAACAAGAATACATTGCTGGTTTTGCAGGAATGATGCTCCATTTACAAGTTCAAAATGCAGGAAACGATCTTTCTACCACAGTAGCTTCTGTTATTTTAGCCAATACTTGCGCGAGTAATGATCAATTTACGTTCGATACTTGGGCTTCAGGAGATATAGTAGATATGTACTTTAACTACTCTTGCATGAGTATGATGCCTTATATAGAGCCTTTTGAAGCCGTATTGGTTCTTAGTGGAACTACCAATTGCGCACAAGATATTTCGTTTGTTTTCGACCCTCAAGGAAATAATTCTACAGGCTGTACCGATTCGGATGGGATTTTCTACAACGAAGGAAGCTCGTGGAATATAGACGACTGCACCTTCTGTTCGTGTTTTAATGGAGAGATATTATGTGCGATTGCAGGTTGTGCTATGCCGCCCTGTGAAGATCCTATTTATATAGATGGACAATGTTGTCCTATCTGCGAGGAAGAAATTTTTGGCTGTACCAACCCACAAGCGCTAAATTACAATCCAGAAGCAAACATTGATGATGAGTCATGTATACTCGATCCAAACCAAGAAACCTGTACATACAATGGCGAAACCTTACAATTAGGCGAAACCATGACCTTAAATGGAGAATTATGTACATGTCAGACCTTAATTATAACCGAATGGGGATATAACGGTGGGGCACAAATGTTCTGCGTTCCACTTACCGACACTTTAGGTTGCACATCTAGTACAGAAGATTTTTATCCGCTAGGAGCATTTATGGAAGGTGAATGTGAAATCTGCCAATGTGTAGACCAAGGAATTATTGCCAACAACCCTTATTGGATTTGCGAAGAAATAGCAGATTGTGGAGATTGCTCCCTAACTGACTGTGCTCCTGGTTTCTATTGCGAAAATGGAGAGTGCTTACCAGAAACAGACCTTATGGGCTGTACTGCTGACAACGGCGAACTTTATCCTATCGGATCCGTTTTGGTAGGTGAATGCGAAACTTGTTTTTGCGAAGCCAGTATGCTAACAGTATTTCCTGCTCCAGCTCCTTCGTGGAACTGTATTGAAATTGCAGATTGTGGAGATTGTTCCCAAATAGATTGTGAGCCTGGTTTCTATTGTGAAAATGGAGAATGCTTACCAGAAATAAGCCTTATGGGTTGTACGGAAGACAACGGAGAAGTTTATCCAATCGGATCTGTTATAGAAGGTGAATGCGAAACTTGCTTCTGCATGCCTAGTATGGCAGCGTCTCCTCTAGAAGGTGGGCAATGGTTCTGCGAAGAAATTGAAGATTGTGGAGAACCTCAAGATTGTGAGACAGTGTATATGCATATGTCTGCTACATACGATTCTTGGTACCCAGGTATGACTTACAGCATTGTAGATGCAAATGGAACGATAATAGTTTCTGGAACAAATAATACAGAATCGTCTACAGACACTTTATGCTTACCAGCGAGTTGTAATTATCAGGTAATGATGGTGATGGATGGAATATCTCCTTATGGTGGTTGTGAATTAGCGATTTGGACATTAAGTAATGACTCAGGTGAAGAGTTGGCTTCAAATATCTCTTGTGAGGACTATTGGGAAAATAATAACATGACTTACTATGTCGATTTCGAAATAGGATGCTCAAGTGAATGTGAATGTCCGCTAGATGTTTGGGATCCTGTTTGTGCAGAAAATGGGGAAACCTATTCTTATAGTTGCTTTGCAGAATGCCTAGATTTAGAATACGAAATGGGAGAATGTAATACGGTGCCAGACACCACTTGTATATGCCCACAAAATTACAACCCAGTTTGTGGTTCCGATGGAATTACTTATTCTAACGGATGCTTTGCAGAATGCGAAGGTGTAGATTTCTACGAAGGAGAATGTTTGCCAACTTCATTCTGCGAATTACTAGAAGTAGAAACAGAAACAATCTATACAGATAATGGATCCGTTCAATTAAACATTACCATTTACAACAACAGTACAAACGATATAAACTACCCAGTATTTAGTTTAGAAACAGCGAACGATTACGTTTCCATAGAACCTTTATTCGAAAATGCTTATTGGTTAGGTGCTGGAGAAAGCACCACCAATTCCTATACCTTAACCGGTGGAGGAAATGCGGCAGCATTTGTAGAAGGAACTTACTACGTATCTCAACTAAACCAAAATGCCGCTTGTGCTTATCCAATTAGCTTTACCTACGAACCAATATGGGGTGGGATTGGTTGTTATGCAAATGGCGTTGTTTATCCTATGGGTAGCACTCTAACAAGCGATTGTGAAACTTGCTATTGTCCAGAAATTGGTGATGCAACAGTTATACCTACATGGGAATGTACCGATGTAGAAGACTGTGGTACAAACGACCCTTGTGATTTAATTGATTGTGCAGATGGTTACGAATGTGTAAACGGCGATTGTATTAGTATAGAGCCAGAAGAATACGGATGTACTGAGGAAGGCCAATGGTACGAATTTGGTTCGGTTATAGACCAAGAATGTAATACGTGTACTTGTATGTCTGGATTTAATCCAAACGCAGAAGGTTTCTGGATGTGTACCATGATGCCTTGTGAAGAGGAATACGGCTGTGAACTAGACGGTGAATTATACGACTTTGGCTCTAGCATAGAACAAGGATGTAATACTTGTTACTGTGAAGCAGGATTTAATCCAAACGCAAACGGAATTTGGTCGTGTACAGAAATGGCTTGTGGTGGTTGTACAGATCCAGAAGCATTAAACTACGATGTATTTGCAGACTCGGATGATGGTACATGTGAGTACGAAATAGGTACTACTCCAAGTTGGTACTCTCCAAATACTGGTTCAAATCATACTTTAGTCTTGGCAGAAAACATGCTTGTAGAGTTGGATGGAGCTAGCTTAGAAGCTGGTGACTGGATTGGGGTATTCTACCCATTAAACGGAGAACTTGTTTGTGCAGGTTATACTGTTTGGGATGGAGGAACTACCGTTATCCCAGCTCAGGGAGACGATACCACTACAGAAATTCAAGATGGATTTAACGCCAATCAAGAATTCGAATGGTTGCTATGGGATGCATCTGCAAATACTACTTATAGCATGGACGCTAGTTACGATGCAAGTATGCCAAATCAGGAGCTATATGCCACCAATGGTATTTCGACTATAGTAACATTAACAGCGCAACCAATAATAGGAGTACAAGAACTACAATTAGTTGAAGGTTGGAATTTGTTCTCTACCTATATGGTTGCGGAAGTAATGGATGTAGAAGAATTATTCGCTGCTTTCGTAGAGGATGTAGTAATTGTAAAAAACTACTTAGGACTTGCCTATTTACCTGAATATAATTTCAATGGTGTAGGCGATCTTTTACCAGGACAAGGGTACCAAGCAAAATTAATCAACGTTAATAACCTTACAATTGAAGGAGGTTATTTAACCCCAGAAGAGAATCCTATTGACTTGGTTAATGGATGGAACTTAGTTGCTTACCTACGTACAGAGCCAGCAGATGTAATTGCTGTATTCGAAGGTATTCAAGAATTGGTGATTGTAAAAGACAATAGTGGAATGGCTTATTTACCAGAATATGGCTTTAACGGTATTGGAGATATGGTAGCTGGACAAGCTTATCAAGTAAAAGTATTGGCTGCACAACAACTACAATACTTAGCTAATAATCAATCTTATAGACTTGAAATGACTGTTGTAGAAAACAATTTACAGCACTATAAAATGCCTCTAAATACAGGGTCTAACATGTCTTTAGTTATAGAGGCCAATCAATTAGAAAGCCTGTTAGATTTTGGAGATGAAGTTGCTGTTTATTCAAACTCAAATAGATTAGTTGGTGCATTTGTGTACCAAGACGAAACCATTGTAATTCCTGTTTATGGAAACGATGACTATTCTAAAGAAGAAGATGGATTATTGAAAAATGAAAGCTTATCTCTAAAATACTGGTCTGTAGATAAAGGGGCGGAAATTGCACTAAACACGACTTGGGAGTCTTCAACTGGTTTATTTGAACAAAACAGTATTCAAGTAGCTTCTATAGAAAATGCTAATTCGGAGTTTAGTAAAATGGAATTTAAAATTATTCCTAATCCTGCTACACACTCAGCAGCATTAAGCTTTGAACTTACAGAAAATTCAAAAGTAGAAATTCAGGTATTTAATATACTAGGAGATATACTATTTAAACTAGATACACAGGAGTATAATAAAGGAGAAAACAGTATTAATTTAAATGTTGAAAACTACTCGGTAGGGACTTATATAATTAAACTACAAACAAGTAATTCTGTTTATACCAAACGATTATTGGTACAATAAGCACCAAGTAAACATCTAAGAAAGTCAGCTTAACGCTGACTTTTTTTGTTTTCTAAAGTATTCGAGATTTCAGTATATTTGCAAAAGTTTTACGAATGTAATTCTGTAATTTCTACACAAAATTAAATCTTTGTGTTTTAACTAGAACGAAGCTTAAGTAGAACCACTCATCATCCCTGAAAGAAAATACTTTTGAAAAAAAAGAACTTAATTATATTCGGAACACGTCCAGAGGCTATAAAAATGGCCCCATTGGTAAAAGCCTTTTTGGCCAACGATGCCTTCGAAACTAGAGTATGCGTTACGGCACAACACCGAGAAATGTTAGACCAAGTTTTGTCATTTTTCGACATTACACCAGATTATGACTTGGATTTAATGAAGCCTAACCAAAACTTATACGGCTTAACGGCAGATATAATTACGGGTCTAAAACCGATATTAGAAGACTTCAAGCCAGACTTCGTGTATGTTCATGGCGATACCACTACGACTATGTCATCTAGTTTAGCTGCCTTTTATTCGGGAGCAAAAGTATGCCACGTAGAGGCGGGTTTAAGAACTTTTAATAAAAGAGCTCCTTTTCCAGAAGAGATAAATAGATGTGTTACAGGTTCTGTAGCCGATTATCACTTTGCTCCTACTACAACCTCTTCGCAAAATTTACGCAACGAAAATGTAAGCCAAGAGAATATCCTAATTACAGGAAACACTGTTATAGATGCTTTATTAGACTCTGTAGAACGTGTAGGAAAAATAGAGAATGAAGAAATCGAAAGTCTTAAAAAGCTCGTAGATACTTCAAAAAAACTCATTCTTGTTACGGGGCACAGAAGAGAGAACCACGGACAAGGGATGATAAATATTTGTGAGGCCTTGAGAGCCATTTCAGCAACACATAAAGATGTACAAATTATCTATCCAGTACACTTAAATCCGAACGTGCAAAAACCGGTTTACGAGATTTTAGGTACACAAGAAAACATACACCTTATAGATCCGCTTGCCTACCCTGCTTTTGTATGGCTAATGAACCAATCTGAGTTAATTATTACAGATAGTGGTGGCGTACAAGAAGAAGCTCCTTCTTTAGGTAAGCCCGTGTTAGTGATGCGCGATACCACAGAAAGACCTGAAGCTGTAGAAGCTGGAACGGTAATTTTAGTAGGTACAAACAAAGCTAAGATTGTAAAAGAAGCCAATAGCCTATTAACAGATAAAGCACGTTACGCTGCTATGAGCACGCTCCATAATCCTTACGGAGATGGAAAGGCTAGTAAAAGAATTGTAGAATTTATTCAAAATATATAAGATGAGCATTCAACCAGAAGTAGTAATGATTGGATTGGGTTATATAGGATTGCCAACCGCGGCCCTAATAGCGCAAGGTGGTGTACAAGTACATGGTGTGGATATTAACCCTAGCGTAGTGGAAACTATAAACGCAGGGAAAATACACATTGTAGAGCCATCGCTAGATCTTGCAGTTGCCGAAGCCGTAAAAAAAGGTTTCTTAAAGGCTTCTACCAAGCCGGTAGAAGCAAACAATTACCTCATTGTAGTACCAACTCCTTTTAAAGGAAAAAACGAGCCTGACATCTCTTTTGTAGAGGCTGCAACTCGTGGTGTTCTTCCCTTATTAAAAGAAGGGGATTTATACATTATCGAATCTACTTCGCCTGTAGGAACTACAGAGAAAATGATGCGTTTGATTTATGAAGAACGCCCAGAGTTAGAAGGAAAATTATACATAGCGTATTGTCCAGAACGTGTATTGCCCGGAAACGTAATGTACGAACTAGTGCACAACGACCGAGTAATTGGTGGAGTAGATGAAGCTTCTACGCAAAAAGCCATTGATTTTTACAGTAAACACGTTAAAGGAGAATTACACAAAACCAATGCGCGTACCGCAGAGATGTGTAAGCTGGTAGAAAATTCTTCTAGAGATGTACAGATTGCTTTTGCTAACGAACTTTCTATAATTTGCGACAAGGCCGATATTAATGTGTGGGATTTAATAGCTCTTGCCAACAAACACCCTAGAGTAAACATACTACAACCTGGTTGTGGTGTAGGTGGACATTGTATTGCGGTAGATCCTTACTTTATAGTTTCGGACTACCCAATGGAAACAAAAATTATTGGAACAGCTAGAGAGGTAAATAACTACAAGTCTTTTTGGTGTGCAGAGAAAGTACAGAACGCCAAATTGGAATTCCAACTCAAAGAAGGAAGAAAACCAAGTATTGCAATGATGGGCTTGGCTTTTAAACCAAACATCGACGATTTAAGAGAGTCTCCTGCAAAATACATTGCACAAAAAGTGCTTCAAAATGCCAATAATGAAGCATATTATATTGTGGAGCCAAATATAGAAACACACACAGTATTTAAGTTGACCGACTGTAAAGAAGCGGTAGAAAAAGCAGACATTATCGTATTTTTAGTAGCACACGATGAGTTTAAAAATCTAACTATTCCTGCTGATAAAATCGTGTTAGATTTTTGTGGAATAAAGAAGTAAGAAGATGATTAAAGCAATACTACATAAACTAAAAAGCCATTATTCTCTCGGGATAATGGCTTTTGGTTCTTTGAGTGTATTTATTGCTAACGTACTCTTTAAAGAAATTCTTAGCTTAGATCAGTACTATAATTATTCCATATTAATTGTTTTTATAGCACTAATGAATTCCTTTGGGCTCTTTGGTTTGGAGCAGGTTTTTGTGAGAATAACGAAAATAAAAAACGGGACTTTAGAGGTTAGCAAAAAAAACATACAAGCAATAGCGTTGTTTGCAATCATAAATTCATGCCTATTTACTTGGCTGCTCAAAACGAACTATAGCTTTTCCGAAAGTTTTTTCCTGATCGCCTTAATGAGTATCTTAATAATTGCGCTTTTGTTTTTTTACAACCTATTTAGGCTAAATAGTAATTTTGTAATTGCGCAAATAGCTACCAATTCCTGGAAAATATACCTGGGATTAGCTGTTTTAACTTCTTCCATATTAAATCTAAATATTGAGTTCTCTCACTTATTTCAAGGCCTTATAATCGCACTATTCCTCACGACATCTTACTGTATTTATTTGGCTAAAAACATAAAACTAGTTTTTGTCGACCTACTAAGCCTTAAGGAAATGTGTAAATTGGCTTTCCAATTTTTTATATCCTTACTCACTCTTTCCTTTATAGCGCAGAGCGATAAGTTAATCGTAGATAAATTTTTTGGACCCGAAGAATTTGTAAACTATTTCTACCTAGCTAATCTCTTTCTTTTTCCTTTCTCTTTCATCCAGTCTTATATTGGTTTTAAAGAAATTGTAGTGATGAAAAACGATCCAAAATACAAACTATTAGAAGCTTCTATTAAGGTCTTTGTATTTGCTACTGTATTTGGCGTCTGCCTTTTTGGCCTTGTTCTTCTATTGGTAAAACTAAGTTTAATTGAAATTGACTTGCTTGCAAATAAGAATATAGTAATCCTATTTTTAACAACTGGAGTATTGCGACTTGTCTATGCAATTTATTCTACTTACTTAAGTTGTCACGCTACAATTAAGGATGTAAAATGGGCGAATTTCTATGCCCTAACGTCAATAGTAGTACTCCTTTATGTTCTTTCTGAAATTGAATTAAACGTTCAATCAATTGCCTTATTTTTAACCTCAATTTGGGTCTTCAGATTAATTATTTGGATAGGGATTTCGTTTAAGTTAAAGAAAAAAATATGCGCTACGAACTAATCATGTGGTGGATGGCTTTCCTAAAAGCTATACCAGGAACCATAGGCTGTACAGTTAGAAACATTTGTATTCCGTATAAAAATGGATCTAATGTGAAAGTGTGGAATGGCGTACAAATCGACTCTCCATCTAAATTAACAATTGGCGAAAATGTATCTATTAACCGGAATTGTATCCTTCATGCTGGCGGTTCAATAACAATTGGAAACGATGTATTAATTGGACCAAATGTTGTTATTTACAGTCAAAATCATAACTTTAATGAGGCAAATAAACTCATCAGAAAACAAGGCTATTCATTAAAAGCAGTATCTATTGAAAGCAATGTTTGGCTTGCATCTAATACAATTGTTTTACCTGGAGTAACTATTTGTTCAAACGTTGTAATTGGAGCACAATCTTTAGTTGCAAAATCAATAGACAAGCCTGGTGTGTATGCCGGAAATCCATTGAAATTTATAAAAACCTTATAAGTATATAATGGCGCTATTTATCTATATACTTCTTTTAATAACCTATTTTTTGTTGGGCTATTTCATCAAACAAGGCTATTCGCTTAAAGCCTTTGTTCTGTTGTCTTTCGCTTTACCCTTCACCAATTTCACCTCCGACTTCCACACCAAACATCAAGTTTCGGTCTATTTACTATTTTTTGTAGGAGCACTTATTCGCGTCATTGCAAAGGGTAATTACAGTAACTTCTATAAGCGATTGACCACCACGACTACCTACGCATTTATTGGCATTAGTGTCGTCTTCTTACTTTACCTGCCTCTAACTATAAACCATGGGTTTATTGATATTTTAAAAGACTTAAAGCCCTATTTGTACCTAGGTCTTATAGTACTATTCCTAAATGAATATCGAAACTACGTAAGCGAAATAATTGACGAACGATTTATCTTAAAATGTTTGCAGGTTAATTGTATCGTTGCTGTTTTATTTTACGCCTCGATGTACTTTTACGATATCCATCTTTTACTTATAGACGACCCGTATTTTAAAAACAACGCATTAAGGTATACCAACTTAGCCTCGTATTGTATTCCTCTTCTATTTATTATAAATATTATTTACGCTAAAAAGTTTAAATTAGAGGAGGGAATTTACATGCTCGTTCCTATGCTGCTAACAGGAAATAGAACGATTATTTTGGTGTGTGTGTTTATTGCTTTTGTGTACTATTTTATGAAATGGAATGTAAGGTCAAAACTTTACGCGTTATGTATAAGTCCTTTCGTTATTGGCGTACTCTACCTTATACTCACTCTAGTTAATGACAACTCTAGTTTATCGAGGTTCAAAAAACTATTTAATTACGAATACCTTAGTCATGCAATAAATACGAGGCTAGAGCCGCTACTTCTAAGTTTTAAGGATTACCAGTTTTATAATTATTTTACGGGTAAAGGCTTCGGGCATACATTCTATATTCCATGGTTTGAATACAGAGAACACATTAATAACTACAATATATATCTAGACAATTTATATGGCACTTTATATGGGAAGTTTGGAGTTCTCTTTGTTGTGCCCATCTTGTTTTTTGCAGTTATTTTAAAGAATTACAGTACAGACAGGGTATTCAAATACCTACTCCTTTACTTTTTATTGTTGGGCTTAACAAACAGCTTTATTTACCAACCTTACATAGCTTGGTTTATATTTGTATTGGCGATTTCATTAAAAAATACCACTGTAAAATCATGAAGGTTCTTCATATCGTTTACCAATCATTGCCTAATATTTCGGGGTCTAGTATTCGCACGAGGGATATCGTTGGATCTCAAAAAGAAATAGGACTTAAGCCAATTATTATTTCAAGTCCTTTTCAGAATGGAGAGAGCTCCTCAAATCCGGAATATATAAACGAGATACAGCATTACAGAACCTATAACGATAATCCAGAACATTTAGTAACCGAGGCAAAGAGTTCGGTATTTAAACGCATAAATAAAGCGCTATCAATCTTTTCATTTTACACTAAGATTGATGCGATAATTAAGATTGAAAACCCGAAAATACTACATGCACACGCTACGTTCTTCTGTGGTATTGTAGCAATACTACTTGGTAAAAAACACAAAATACCTGTTGTTTATGAAGTCCGTTCGCTTTGGGAAGAGCGCGAAAAAAAAGAAGCTGATTCGTTTATTTCCAGATTGCAACCCAAACTAATTACTGCAATTGAAACCTATGTAATGAAAAGGGCTGATTTGGTAATTACAATAAATAAAAACTTAGAAAATAACATTACCCAAAGAGATGTAGGCAATACAGAAATTGTAGCAAATGCTGTAAATACTAGTCTTATAAACCCCATAAAAGATTCTGCGGAAAAACGCCCTACTTCGTTCGGTTATATTGGTTCTGTGAGCCCTATAGAAGGACTAGATATGGTGGTCAGGCTATGGGCTATATTAGAAAAGAAAGGTTTAGAAAATCAGTTCCATGTTTATGGTACAGGAACTTTTTTTAACACTTTAAAATCACTGGTCGAGGAACTAGATCTGAAGCAGTTTCATTTACATGGCTCAGTAAAGCCCTCAGAAATAAACACTGCTTTTAATAAAGTAGATGTTATAATAAACCCTAGAATAAAATCTAAAATTACTGATACAGTAACACCCTTAAAGCCTTTAGAGGCTATGGCTTATTCTAAGTTAGTTATAGCTAGCGATGTTGGAGGTATGAAAGAGTTGATAGAACACAAGAAAACGGGGCTTCTTTTTAAAGCAGAGAACTTAATAGAACTAGAAAAGTGTGTTGTAGAAATTATCTCTTGCGGAATTCCTTCGGTTATAGTTACCGAAGCTAAAGACTATGTTCTAAAAAAGAAATCATGGTTTCAAAATGCAGAAAAATACAAATCTTACTATATCGATCTAATAGCAAAAAAGTCCTTTTAGAGCTTAGATTAAACTTATTCTACACCCGTACTTAAGCGTTCATTTTTTTGATATTGAATAACACATAATACAAAAGCTATAAATACAATACCTTGGTGCCTTTGAAAATAAGACTCCGATAAGAAAACAATTGAAAGATAGATTAAAAAGTAGTTGTGAAGCTTTAGAAAAGGCTTTTTAGAATCCCACGAGTAGAGCAACATTCCTATCAATAAAAACAAACCCAACATCCCCAAGCCTACATAAGTTTGTATATACTGATTATGAGCATTGTATTTTCTGTCTGCGTTTTTTAACAAGCCATGCCTTTTGTTCGATTCTACAATACTTTCATTAACATCTCCTAATCCATTACCAAAGAAAATATTCGTGTTTGCATCTAGTGCGGCTGTCCATTGATCAAGTTTATCTGGTCCCGACTGAATATATAAACCGTTGCCGTATTTCATTCCAAAAATTTCAGCAAAACGATATCGAGTAGCGCGAACCGAAAGGAATAAAGTAAAGACAATACCCAACAAAATAAACAACTTAAAAAAAGAATTGGCAAGGGAGTTATGTAACGTCAACTTCCTGAATATAAATAGTGTACTCACAAAAAGTAAGGCTACAATTGGAAGTCTACTTGAAAGGTGTATCGTATAAAACAACAGAAACACAATGAGTAGCGTATACAATATGTTCCTCTTTTTGTTCAACCCGATTTTATCGATCAGCAACAAGATGCAATAACTGGTAAACAAGGTCATATATGGAGGGTGGATACCAATTATGGCTCCCAATTGTATATACGAAAAATCTTTCCTGAACCATAAAAATAAACTTTGATCACTTTGAATCAGGTTTAAAATTGTAGTAAACTCACTATAAAAAGCCAATAAACAAATCCAAATTATAAAGTAGTTCTGGGCAGATTTAAGATTCGATGTTTCAAATTTTATTGTGGTAAAAAGAAGCGGGAGCAGTAAAAAAATACTGTGTCCTAATAGTGTAGTAATACCAGAATTTAAATCAACGGTGTAGCATAAACTTAAACTCGAAACAACAAAATAGGCCAGTAAAATTAGGTAGGGCTTCCAAGTTTGGAGGGGGCTAATTTTGAATTTAGTGAATGCTAAAACCAATGCTAAAAGAATCGAAATTGAATTATAACTATTTTTTAACGGTAGTGTAACAAAAAACAACAGAAGAAGCAATAGCTCAGTAGAAAAACCAAGACTATTAACGAACCCTCTTATATTGTTTTGTATTCTCATTTTCAATCCTTTCTTCAAATAAAAATAATTTGATTGATGATAAAACTCAGCCTTCTGTAACAATTTTATTACTTTTGCGAAGATAATTAATTCGTTTGTTTTATTGCTTCTATTGACCTATAACTAATGTCGAACAGGATACATATTCTTAATACGCGTATCGATAACTACTCTATGACAGAAAGTCTAGAGCTTATAGATAAGCACATTTCCACTCAGCAGAGCCTGCACCATGTAGTGGTAAATGCTGGGAAGATTGTGGCCATGCAAGACGATGCTCAATTAATGCAGTCGGTAAACGAGGCTGATTTAATAAACGCAGATGGGCAGGCGGTCGTTTGGGCATCAAAAATTCTGGGTAAACCCCTAAAAGAAAGAGTTGCTGGAATAGATTTAATGGCAAACCTTGTTGAATTAGCGCATAAAAAAGAATATAAAATTTTCTTTTTAGGAGCTAAAGAAGAAGTGGTTAAAAAGGTAGTTCAAACCTATACCGCACAATACACTGAAAATATTATTGCAGGTTACAGAAATGGCTATTTTTCTACTGAAGATGAAAAAGACATTGCCAACGAAATAGCTGCTAGCGGAGCACAAATCCTATTTGTAGCAATAAGCTCTCCCACTAAAGAAAACTTCCTTTACACGCATAAAGAAACACTATCTAAAGTGTTCTTTGTAATGGGTGTTGGTGGGAGCTTTGATGTTGTGTCGGGATTAGTTAAAAGAGCCCCTAAATGGATGCAAAATCTAGGATTAGAGTGGCTGTACAGACTACTGCAAGAACCACAAAGAATGT
>Ga0308011_10000331_pt1 | contig 26039 bp, 39 predicted proteins | sample Neamet177_FD_203144 | JGI IMG/M metagenome (GOLD analysis project Ga0308011, IMG submission 203144) | Marine microbial communities from water near the shore, Antarctic Ocean - #177 | ecosystem: Environmental > Aquatic > Marine > Unclassified | place: Southern Ocean | collected 2014-07-25 | reverse complement strand
GCGGTGGTGCTGTCGGCTTAACAAGCACCGGAAATGCAGGTGCGGTAGTCAATGAAGCGCAAACTAATAATCTTGGAGGGTCTTGCGACATAATAGGCGATCTCTGGTCATCGACACTAGGGCAAATTGCAGGTGGCAAAGGAGGCACAGGTAATTATGCGCTTAATAATCTTACTTGGCCGAACGCTCAACAAGCAGGCCCGTTGGCCGGAGGAGGTACGACAAATACCGCAAGCGGTTCTTACAATACAACTCTCTACGCAGGGAGTGCTTCAATTGGCGGTGGCGGTGGTGCTTGTACAAATACAGCATACGGGCCATACGCTGTTAGCGGCAGTGGTGGTTCCGGTCTTGTCATCGTTCAGTACATCCCATAAGGAGATATGAAATGAAATATAACATTAAGGATGCTGATGGTAACATCACAAATACCATCATTGCTGACCTAGCATTTGTTGCATCTACCTTTGCACACTATGAAGAGTGGGTTGCACCTACGCCTACAGAGCCGACAGCATCAGAGACTGCAAGAGCGTGGAGAGATCAAGAATTATCTACCACCGACATAGCCTCGCAAACTCAAGACTGGCCTAATCGCGATAACATCCTGCTGTACAGGACGGCACTTAGGCAATGGCCGTCCACTTCAGATTTTCCCGCGTCACGCCCTGAACTATAGGAATTAACATGACTACAATCATAACAAAAAACTCAAGCACCGCAAGTGCTGTACCATCCGCAGGGGTTTTAACACAGGGTGAGCTTGCTGTTAACGTCACAGACAAAAAACTGTATACTAAGAATAGTGGAGGTGCTGTTGTTAGTTTAGGCGGTGATCTAAGCAGTAACAACTCTACTGCCACAGATACAGTGACTTTAGGTTTAAACGCAGGTATTGCAATTACTTCAGCTAGTACCACTAATACCTTTATAGGAAGCAGTACAGGTAAAGCAATGACAGGGGCAGGTACATCACATACTGCTCTTGGTGTCAAAGCTATGGAGCTTTCTACTTTAGGAACAGGTCACACAGCTATTGGGTATTATACCTTAAGAAAAATAAGCAGTAGTAACTTTGCTACCGCTGTTGGTTATGCATCAGGATCGAACTGTACTTCTGGTGGTTTAAGCAGTACATTTATAGGAACGCTTGCAGGAAATGCAGTAACAACAGGAACTCAAAACACCTGTTTAGGTAATTCAGCAAACCCCTCTTCTGCTACAGTAAGCTATCAGTTTACGTTAGGTCATACAGATATTAATACACTTCGGTGTAATGTAACATCTATTTCATCTTTGTCGGATGCTAGAGATAAGACTGATATTATTGACACGCCTTATGGTTTAGACTTGATCAACACGCTACAACCTCGTCAGTTTAAATGGGCTACTAGAGATGGTAACATTAAAGACGGTAGAGTAGAACAAGGCTTCATAGCACAAGAACTGCTTGCGGTTATTGGTAACAACAAAGCTAATCTTAATTTAGTACTTGAAGATAATCCTAATAAACTAGAAGCTAGTGCAGGTAACTTAGTGCCTATTTTAGTAAAGGCTATACAAGAGCTTACAGCGCGAGTAGCAGAACTGGAGAATAACTAATGTTTAGTGAAGCAACACTTTCTCAACAGTATACATGGGCTTTGGAAAGCGTAGCACTTATTAATGCTATTGTTTCTGACGATACAGGTTATACTGAGCCTACTGCTTGTGTGGTACGTAATGTCGAACATTTACAAATAATGGTAGCTAAAGATTTCTGGACTACACAAGACATGGAACCGCTTAATAATGCAATTACAGCAGGTAATGGTTACACAGCAAGTTAATAATAAAGTAACGGAGGTTACTGATGCAAGGCGTTAAGCACTACAAAAAAGACGGCACTGAGCATAAAGGCACTAGTCATAAAATGTCTGATGGCACACTGCACAGTAACAAGTCGCATACCAAAACAAGCGTAAAGTTATTTCATTTAAAAGATTTATCTAAGAAAGCCAAAGCAAAGGCAACCAACGGAGGTTAGTTATGCTTGCAGAGATTGCAATTGCTAATGCAGCATTTGGTGTAATAAAGAACGCTATTAGTAATGGTCAAGAACTGCACAGCGTAGCTAACCAAGTTACAAGTTACTTTGACTCAAAAAGCACCATTGCTAAGAAAGCAAAGAAAGGTGGTAGCAAGTCTGACATGGAAGCATTCATGGCTATGGAGTCTTTAAAGGATCAAGAGACTCAGCTACGAGAGATTATGATCTATGCAGGTCGAGCTAACATGTATGACGATTGGCTACATTTCCAAGCTGATTGTAAGAGAGCTAGAATACAGGAAGAGAAAGAAATTCAGTACGCTAGTGCTAAACACAAGCAACAAATACTAGAGTTCTTCACAATACTATGTACTGCGCTTGTAGCTATACCTGTCATTGGGTCAGCAGTATACTTAATACTAACAATACTGGGAAGATAACATGGACGAAACAAGCAAAGATATGATGGATGTAGCAGCAGCCTCCACAGCATTAGCAACACTAGCAACATGGTTGCCACCAGTAGCTTCCTTGTTTACGATTATTTGGTTGGGGCTTAGAATATATGAGTCTAACACTGTGCAGAAACTAGTGCATAGTAAAAAACAACTTGACAAACAAGACTAAATAGTGTATAATATATGAGTATTTTAACTGCTTTAATTGGTCCAGTAACAAATCTTTTAGATAAATTTATAGAAGATAAAGATCAGAAAAATGCTATTGCCTTTGAACTAGCGACTATGGCAGAAAGACATGCTCAAGAACTAGCCAAGGGTCAACTAGAAGTCAACAAGGTAGAAGCAGCACATAAGTCTTTGTTTGTCAGCGGATGGAGGCCTGCTATTGGTTGGATATGTGGCCTGTCTCTACTCTACTCTACTATCTTGTCACCAATCCTAGGCATCTGGTTCATTGTACCGCCTGTTGATAGCTCTTTGCTTACGACAGTGTTGATGGGTATGCTAGGTCTAGGTGCTATGCGTACAGTAGAAAAAACTAAATCAGTAGCGAGGGATAAGTAATGTTTAACTCTGGTTTTGATCCTGAACAGTTTGCTTCCCTAGGTAGCTCCTTTGACGAGCCTGATCCTTTTGTTCCTACGCCTGTTGCACCTATTAAAACTAAACCTGCTCTTATTAATCCCGATAGAAGCGACTACTATGTTTTAGATAATAAACCTAAGCCTGTTGCAGTTGCTCCTACTTCGTTTGTACCTGATGTTTTTTCTCCCAACTCAGGAGCATCTTTTACTGCGGCAGATGCTCAAGCTGAAAAGGATTCTCCAACTGTTTTTCAATCAGGTTTTGGTGCTTATGCCAAGCCAGACACAAAACAAAACGATTACTCAGGACGTACAAATTTAGCAGAGTTTCACGATACTGCTTATTCCGCAATGCAGAACAACGATGCAGGTTATGAGTCTAACCGTTCTAACCCTTTTACGGGAGACCTTAATATGCAAGCTTGGCAGGGATCATACATTGCCCCTGTTGTAAAAGAATTAAAAGAAGGAGGGTATACCGCTTTTCAAAAACAAGAAGAGGGCGGTATAACTAAAGAGCAGGTAGCCGAAGGCATTTTAAAAATACAAGGCGAGTATGCATTCGGCAATCCTCTTACACAAGATTTTGTTGAAGACCCTACTTTCGATGCAACAAAGCTTTATATGAACACTGGCGGTCAGGATGTATTTAGACATGCTCTGGGCCAAACCCCTGCCGAATTGAGGGAAATGCAGGAGAAAGGTAAGTTCGTTGACATTAGTGGGGGAAGGTCTAAGTTTGGTGACTACAGTATGGTGTGGGTTGAGAACCCTAAAGGGCCTAGTGGTTTGGACAAAGCTTTAAATAACCCTGTTATTAACTTAGCGGCTTCGGTTATTCCCGGCGGTACGCTTGCTCTTACTGTTGCTAAAGCTGCTAACGGGCAGACGTTACATGGTATGGACTACGCAAGTGCCGCCTTGTCTGGGTTTGAGTTATCTAAGACATTACAAGCTCCCGTTAATGCATCAAAAGCAGCAGATGTAGGTAGAGCAGCCGCAGACGCATCAGTCGTAGCGGGTAATACTAGTTTTGAAGCAATGACAAACGCTGCTAAAACAGCCGAATCAAGCGCATTAGCGGGTAAAGGTTTTAAAATTCTAGGTAAAGAACTTTCATACGGTGCATCAAAAGGTTTAATAAATTCTGTTACTATGGGTGATCCCAAGGCAGCTCTTCTTGGTACTTTTGGTGGCGAGTTAGTTGCAAAAGGTTTAGAAAAAGTAGGTATTGGTGGTTTAAACCCTGACGGCACATCTGTTACAAGTTGGAAAGGTATACAGATTGATGATCTTTCAGCAGGCTTAACTAAAGCTATAGAGGAAGTAGGTAAGGGTCGAGATGTAGATGAGGCCCTTGTTATGGGCCTAGGCAAGTACATTAGAGAAGGTGGTACGTTAGGTGCAGGGACAACAGATACTCTTACAAAAATAGTTAGAGATGTTGCTAGACCCATAGGTAAAGCAGCTACAGATTTATATAGATTAATTGAGGACGCAGTACCTACAGGGTCTGATGTAAATTTAGATCAAGTTAAAGAAATTTTATCAGAAACAAACAGACTTGCTAGAAAAGGTTTATCTGAGTTTGATGATAATGTTCTACAGCCTGTTACAAAACCTATTGGCGATTTGTTATCAGCAACAGACACAACAGTCAGGAAAGGTTTATCTGAGTTTGATGATAAGGTTATACAGCCTGCGGGCGATGTGCTGTCATCGGTAGACACAGCAGTTAGGAAAGGACTGACTAATCTAGATGAAGGCTTATACGATATAAAGTCACCCTTTAGCAACCCTGAGATAAATTTACCTGAAATTGACTTCCCTAATATAGACCTACCTAACTGGAACTGGAGCCTACCAAAATTAGGCGGTGGTATGCTTCTTTCTGGAATGACTTCACCCACAGCTACAACAGGTAAGCTATTTGAGAATGAGCTATTCAAGTTTAAGAACAAAATAGAACTGACAGAGTTTGGCCCACTTAACCAACCAGAACAAGAAGTAGACATAGAAGAGTTTTTAACATCTCCGTTTGAGTCTGCATTTACAACAACACAAAGGTTTGCATAATGACATACTTACAGCTAGTTAACAGCGTACTACGCAGACTGAGGGAAGATGAAGTTACGTCAGTCTCTCAGAACAGCTACTCTAAACTTATAGGTGAGTTTGTTAACGACTCTAAAAGAACTGTTGAGGATGCCTACGATTGGACAGCTTTACGTGACACACTAACTGTCAGCACAGAAGCTACAGCCTTTAACTACACACTGGTTGGCTCTGGTAATCGTATGAAGATACTGGACGTTGCTAACGACACCTCTAACTTCTTTATGCAGTACCGCACCTCACACTGGATGAACAAAGCTTTCCTTATCAACGATGCACCTACAGGTACTCCACAGTTCTACAGCTTTAACGGTGTGGACGCTAACGGAGACAATGGTGTTGACTTGTATCCTAAACCTGACGGTGTGTATCAGGTACGCTTTAACGCTGTCCTACGCACTGATGACTTCACCGCAGACACAGACAACATGCTTATACCCTCCTCTCCCGTTGTTCAACTAGCCACTGCATTGGGCGCTAGAGAGCGTGGTGAGACAGGCGGCACAAGTGCTGCTGAACTGTTTGCTCTTGCTGATAGGACTTTAGCGGATGCTATTGCCTTTGACGCTGCTCAACATCCCGAAGAAACTATCTGGTATTCTTAAATGGCTCAACAACTACAGAACATTACAGTAGCGGCTCCGGGTTTTATGGGGCTGAACACACAGGAGTCACCTATTGGTGGTGATCCTTCGTTTGCTTCCGTAGCTGACAACTGTGTTATAGATAAGCTAGGTCGCATAGGCGCACGTAAAGGTTGGGACGCTGTGTCGGGTAACGGTGCTTCTGTACTAGGTAGCAGTCGTGGCATAGAGACAGTCTTTGAGTTTGTGGACACTAGCGGTAGCAAGGTTGTCATATCTGCGGGTAACAACAAGATATTTAAAGGCACTAGTACACTGGTTGACATCACTCCTAATGGCTACTCTCCTTCAGGGAACAACTGGAAGTGTGCTACCTTTAACAACCACCTCTATATGGTTCAGTCTGGTCATGTACCCTTGATTGCTACAGATGACACAGGCTCCTTTGTACTGGAGGTTATCACTGCTCACACAGGATACTCAGGCACTGTACCACAGGGCAACGAAGTCCTTGCTGCCTTTGGTAAGCTGTGGATCACAGACGTTGTAGGCAACAAGCACACCGTGTACTGGAGTGACACTCTTGACGGTACTAAGTGGACAGGCGGCGCATCAGGTAACTTAAACCTCACAACAGTATGGCCTACAGGTAACGATGAGGTAGTGTCTTTAGCTGTACACAACAACTTCCTAGTAATCTTTGGTAAGAAGTCTATTGTTACTTACTCAGGTGCTTCTTCACCTGCTAACATGACACTTGCTGATACAGTAGAGGGTGTAGGTTGTATAGCCAGAGATTCAGTACAGCACACAGGTACTGACATCTTGTTCCTGTCTGACTCAGGTGTACGTAGCTTTAGCAGGACTATTCAAGAGAAGTCTATGCCTATGCGTGACATTAGTAAGAATGTACGCACTGATCTTACCTCTTTTGTGTCGCTACAGACCAACGCTATCAAGTCTCTGTACAGTGCTGATGAAGCATTCTATCTATTGACTATGCCTGACAGCGACACAACGTACTGCTTTGACATGCGCTCTCCTTTGCAAGACGGGTCACAACGTGTTACTACTTGGTCAGGTTTAAACCCACTAGCTCTTACTACAACTGAAGCAGGTGATATATACATTGGCCTTTCTTCAGGGCTTGTTAAGTACACAGGATACTTAGATGGCACAGAAAAATATCAGATGCGCTATTTTAGTAACCCTCTAGACTTTGGCAACACTTCTAATCTAAAGTTCCTAAAGAAGTTTAACGTAACTATAATCGGTGGTCAAGCAACAGAAGCTGTTCTTAACTGGGGTTATGATTACACTTCCAACTATACTAAGCAAGCACTGATCTTCACTGCTTCAGCAGGAGTGTCAGAGTACGGTATAGCTCAATATAATATTGCTCAGTACGTAGCCAACAGTACTATTAACACTCCTAAAATAAATACAACAGGCAGTGGAGAAGTAGTTACTATTGGCATAGAGTCTGAGATTAATTCTTCATCCTTTTCAATTCAAAAAATCGACATACATGCTCTACTAGGGAGACTCATCTAATGTCCAACTATACAAAAACCACTAACTTTGCAGCAAAAGATGCTCTCTCTTCTGGCAATCCTAATAAAATAGTTAAAGGTACAGAGATAGACGCTGAGTTTAATAACATAGCGACAGCCAGTGCTACTAAAGCCAACACTGCTAACACTGCCTTGACAGGGACTACTACAGCCGTCACTGTGAATATATCAGGTACTCTTACGGCTGACACAATAACTGGAGGAGCATACTAATGTCTCCAATCGAACCTGCTCGTAACGGTTTTTTACAAATGCCGCCGCAAACTCAGTATGTAGAAGATCAGAATTTAAACAAGCTGTATAATGATCTTAATAATCGGGCCAGTATCAGGACCATCGCGCCTCTCGGCCCAGAGTATCATGAAGGTACTAGGCAACTTGAGAACCAAATAAAAACTTTAGGCGGTAATCCTTACGGTTACTTTTCTCAGTCAGGTGGAGCTTTATCTGATCAAGAGAAAAAACGAGCATCTCAAGACTTTAACATGACTAATGCTTTAATGGGTAATAATTATGGAGGAGGAGGATATGGGCCGCAGTTTCAACGAGAGCCACTAGGTTATGGTCTCCAACCCCCAGAAAGGGATGGCCCATTGACAATGAGTGACCCACGAGGTTCGTTCCAGAACGGTATTCCCCCATTGAGAATAAGTGACCCACGAGGTTCTGGTCTCGAAAAACTCGGTCCGCCCCCAATAACAGGCGGCCCATATCCGTTTCCGCCTGCGAATCCGCTTCTGCAGGACAGGCTTTACAGCCCATCAAACAATGCATCCCTTACACCGCCACCACCTATGCAACAAGGTGACGAGATACAGTGGGGCATACCATCAAACACAGGCGGCCCATATTCGTTTCCGCCTGCGAATCCGCTTCTGCAACAAGGCGGTATGGATCCCCTTGGGCAGTACCCCAAATTCGACAATCAATACCAAGGGGGCGGGCTTTTATATGATGGCCCCGGCGATATTACAATGGAAGATGAGATAATGACACTGCCTTCATTGCCCTCTACAGGCCCAAGCAACACTGCTGCATACGGTGGTCTAGCTTTAGGCGGCTTGCTCTCAGGAGACTTTACAGGAGCTTTACAAGGAGCCGCAGGTTACTACGCAGGGCAGGAGGGCATTGAAGGAGCCTTGGGTGCAGGTACAGCAGGCTTTAACTTGTCTGAGCAACTAGGTAAACGAGCCTCTGACGCTACACAGTTTAAACCTTTTGGTGTTACCTCTAACCTTGCTAACGTACAAGCAGACCCGACAGGCAACCTTAGTGTTAACCTTAGTCCTCAACAGCAGGCTATGCAGAGCCAGTTAATGGGTAAGGCAGGAGGTTTTTTTGATCAAGTAGGTCAAGACCCTTCTACAGCACAAGCACAGTTATATGAGCAGATGAGAGCCACACAGCGTCCTGAAGAGCAACGTCAGCGTCTAGCACTAGAAGAGCGTATGCTGTCACAAGGTCGTTTAGGTATAAGTTCCAATGCTTATGGTGGTTCTTCTCCTGAGTTGTTAGCGCAAGAGACTGCTATTCAGGAAGCTATGGCAAGGGCTAACTTAGGTGCGCGTCAACAGTCAATGTCTGAACAGTCGCAAGCTGCTGAGTTAGGTGGTATGTTTCAAGGGTTGGGCTATCAACCACAACAGCAGGCTCTTAGCATGTTTGGTTCCGGTCTGCCTTCCGCTGAGTTGGCTCAACGTGGTCAACAGCGTGGTGCAGAACTACAAGCAGTTGCGGGTGGTCAAGGTGTTGAGAGCTACATGCAAGGTGCTAACATGGCTAACTTGCTACAGCAACAGCAGATGCAGGGTCTAATGTCAAGTGCCTTTGGACAAGCACCTACTATGCAAGAGCAGTTAATAAACAGGGTTTTAAATCCTAATGGTGGTATGTTGACTAATGAGGGTGGTCTTGTTAACCAAGGTCTTAATTGGTTGGGTGATAAGCTTGGCTTCGGTGGTTCAACTACTCCTAACTACGGCACAGCCACACCTGATCAAATAAATTATTCAACAGGTGCGACTCCTGAACAAATAGCAGCAGCATCAGCTTGGGGTAATAGCTATGAATAAATGTACTATAGATTTACTTTTTGTTAAGGAACTAATATAATGGCATTAGATATGGCAGGTATGTTAACAGGGGTTTCACAACAGCCCGTAAACCCAAACCTTAGTGTTCAACAGCAGCAGTTAGCTATGGGTGCTAACGCTAATCGCATGATGCAAGGTGGCATGGAAAGCATGAGGCGTAGTGCAGGTGGCGCAGCGCCTATGGCAGAGCAACTACAGATGGCTATGGCTCAGTTAGACCTGAGTAAAGAGGCTGATCTAGCAAAGTTAGCTCAGATACAACAAGCCACTGGTGATCTAGCGGGTGCAGCTAAGACTACGGCTAGGATTAAGGCTATGCAGCAAGCGCCTCTTATTGCAGCTGAAAAAAAGAGGATAGATGAACGTGATTATGCTTTAAAAGAAAGGGAAGTAATGGTTAAAGAAGCAAAAAGTGCAAGCGAGCTTGTTGCTAGTAACTCTGTTAACACCCAAGCAACAGCGTTAATTGATGCTTTACCAAAAGATAGTCCTTTGATACCTCTTATTAAAACAGGTAATAAGGATGCTATAAAAGCAGGTATTGGTCAGCTTAAAACGCTTGAGGGGGTTGAAATTTTTAAAACAATTGAAGTTGTTGACGGTACTACTGGTATTGTAAATCATGTTGCTTTAGACAGAAACGGTAAAAACGTAGGAGACCTAGGTATTGCGTCAATGCCTGAGTATAAAACCACAGTTAACGCTAACGGGACTACTACAGTTAAAAATCTAACAACAGGGTCTGAAACAACTGCCGACACAATAGAAACAACAGACGAAGCAATCTTGAGAAGAGTAAACCTTGAAAGCAAGCTGTCAACAATTAATAATGTCCTTACTAGCATAACAGGCGCTAAAGAGTTAATTGACGAAGGGGCGGCGGGATTTGGATATGGGTTGTTTGCAAACATGCCTATAGTCCCTACTGATTCTAAAAAACTAACCGCTATTGTTACTCAATTAAACTCTACTTTAGCTTTTGATAGATTACAGCAAATGCGTAATGAATCTAAAACTGGAGGAGCTTTAGGTTCTATTGCTGTAGCTGAATTACTGCTTTTACAAGGAGCTTTACAGTCTCTTGATCCTTCCGCAGGTTCTGAGTTTTTTAGAGATCAGTTAAGCGTTGTAGAAAACCACTATAAGAATTTTGCTTTGACTTTAAATGGGAAATTACCAAGCGTTGATTATTCTTCCCCCGCAATGCCTAACCACACACAGCTAGATAATGGCATGGTTTACTACAAAGACCCTAAAACTGACAAAGTAGTGGAACTAGGTAAAACAGCTGTGTATAAAAAATAAAGGAACAACTAATGTCTATCTATGAAGAAGTTACAAATCCTGAGTTGTTGGCTGAGTTAAATTTTAATAATGCCAGTTTAGGGACTACTGATAACAAAGAAGTCACAGACCCTGAGTTGTTAGCTAAGTTAAACTTTGGCGATGCTACAGAAGAAACAGTTATTGACCCTACCTCTAATACTGTAGACCCTAACACTTGGGCAGATTGGATTGCCCCAGTTTTAGAAATTGGTAGCGCGTTAGCCGTTGCTTCTCCTGCCGCTACCACAGGAGCAACAGTTGGTGCGCCTTTCTTTCCACCTTTTGGTTCAGCAGCAGGTGCTTTAGTTTTTGGTGTGGGAGCTTCAGCATCCGCTGTATTTGCTAGTAAATTTGCAGGTGAAGGAGCTGAAGCACTAATCGAAGGTCGTGAGTTTAATCCTGATTTAGCCGTACAGGAAGCATTAGATGCTGCTCAGACAGACGCAATAGTTACTACTGTGTTAGGGATTGCTATGCCTTCTGCTAAAGCGGCTTGGTCAGCAGGTAAACAACTAACAGGTAAAAAAGCGTTAGACCCAAAACAAATAGATACTATTGTTGATCTACAAAAAAAGTTAAAAGAATACGGTTCTTCTTTGCTGCCTTCAATGGTCAATCCACAGGGGAAGGGGGCGGGATTTATTACGTCTATTGCCAACGCTTCGCAAGTAACTAAGCAGACTGTAAACAACTACATAGACGGCTATGGAACATACATGGGGAAACAAGTTGAAGAGCTTGTAGGTTCTTTAAAAGCAGGGACACCTAAAGAGCAGGGAAGAGCATTGCAAGCACTTATTGGTCAGACCGACCAAGCATTGAGAGAGCTTGTTGATCCACTGTACAAGACAGTAGAGAAGTTAGGTAAAAAAGTTATTGTAGATGCAACTGAAGATGCAATAAAAACAGCTAAAAAATTAAAAAATAATTATAGAGCTAAACCTAAGTTTAATAAAGAAGGTAGCCCCATTGCTCAGTTTAACTACCCTAACTCTGGAGTAGCAGGGGATATTAAGTACTTAGAGCAATTACCTAATAATTTAACTTTCTTTGAAGCACATAAGAGACTATCTTTAGTTAAAAAACAATTGCATGATGTAACTGGAGGAGCTAATGTAGATAGTGCTAGGGCAGATGTATTAGGGGAGACAGCTGATGTTCTTCAAAGAGCGATGGACAACGCTGCTAAAACAAACCCTGTCCTTAAAGCTAAATACAAAGAAGCTACTGATTTTTATAAAAGAGGTAAAGATGTAGTTTCTTCTACGTGGTTGAAAAAAGCTTTAAAAGTGGATGATCCTACTAAAATAGGAGCTATGTTAACGGAAACAGGCAACACTGTTGGTCTCCAAGAAATAAAAAACTTAAAGAAACTAGCAGCTGAATATCAAGCTTCATTGGGTAAAGGGACTAAAATTGCAGGTCTAAGCGAAAACCCCCTGATAGGAATACGTAAAGGTTTTTTAGAAGCTACGTTACGCTCAGGACAAGCAGATAGTATTCCTTCTTATAAAGCACTTAGAACCAAACTTGCAGACCCTAAGTACAGAGAAACTTTTGACGAGTTGTTTAAAGGGTCGGCAGCTGCTAAGAAAATAGATAACGTATTAGATGAGTTGTCTATTTTAGAAAGAGCAGAATCTCTAGGTTCGGGTTTTCAATTAAGTGTTGCTAGTGGTGAGCTAGGTGCTGTAAGAAACCCATCTCTTCTTAATGTTATAAAATCAGCCCTACCTGCGTTTGTAGCGAATAAAAAAATTAAACCTGAAAGTGTAGATAAGGTCATATCTATGTTAAAAACAGTAAGCGCAGCAGAAGCAAAAGGTGTTATTCTTTCCCCTCAGTTTATTACAGAATTAGGTAATAGGATGACAACAGGGATTAAAACAGGGATAGTAACTGCGGGGTTAATTGATTCTACTGAGTAACAAAAAAGCCCTACAGGTTTTATCCTATAGGGCTTTTGTATACTACAGTATACATTGTAAACTATATGAAACAATCTACACTATTTCACAGGCTCCACCGACACACGCTAACTCTTGTGACCCTGTGGTGTTATCCTCCATCTCAAAGTTTCCAAGGTCTTCCCAATCTACATCAACGGGCATAGATGCAAGTAACTCTTCATACTTCTCTGCTGTTATGTCCTCATACGGAGCTTGCTGATATACATGGTCGGAATACGGCAACAAACTTATACCGCTACAGAGATCAAAGTTTTCCCATATCCACTGTGCTATTTGCAGGAACTCGCTGTCTGTGTAATAAACTGTAATGCTTGGTTTATGTTCACACCAATGGTTCTGGTAAGCTTTCCAAAGTTTTAGTTGCTCCATAGCGCCTACTTCGCTGACAGTGGTACAGTTCTCAGGAGCTTTGACAGGGAAGCTAAAGACCTGTGTAGACTCAGAGGTTACGTCTTGCTCTACTGGGAATCCTTTTCCTTCCATAAAGATTGCAAGCGGGTCTTTCCTATCGCTACGTACTCTGCGAATATAATGCTTAGAGAACCTAGGGTGTATACCACTAGCAGAGTCAACAAGCTGAGACACAGTACCAGACGGCTTGACACATGTAATAGCCGCAGACTGAGCAATGCCAAGCTTATCAGCCCATATCTCATTTGTATCAACAGCAACATCTCTTACTTCCTCTAACCACCTCGCTAAGTCCTTCGACTCTCCCTTGCCCAACAGCCAATGATCCATGATACCCGTCATGCTTACGCCCAGTAGAGCCTCTTCCTCTGTATTCTTTTTCCAAACGCTACGTAAGTACCGGAAGTCAGTCAGGGTAGCCTGTAGTGTGCCTATGATAGCGGCCATACGTGCCTTCTTCTTCAGTGTATCTAGTGTGTCATCACCTCGTACAACAATCTCTGACAGGTTACAGAACTGATTACTGCGTAGGATGATCTCACTGCAAGGATTAGTTCCGAAGTCCTGATCAGCATCCCTACGTCCGTTACGTGCCGCTATCTTCTGTGCCGCTACACGACTAAAGATACCACGCTCACCTGCCTTAGACTCGTACATGTTCTGCATCTCACTGAGGAAGGACTCGAAGTCAGGCTTCTCAGTGTACGCTACGCTGTTGTTAGCGAGTCTACGATGCCCTTCGTTTCTCCACCAGTCTCCTGACTTAGCTTTTGCCATGCGTGGGTCAGACAGGTTAGACAGGCTGATCAGTGCAGACCTACGTACACCACCAACAACTACAATGTCAGCAATCTTACAGACAACATCGTGACACTCGATAGATGTTAGCTTGCGTCCTGCTGCCTTGGTAAACGCTGCGACACAGAAGTTGAACAGGTCAATCAAAGGCTCTGGGCCAGATGCTCTGCCTCCAAAGGTCTTGAGTCTTGCACCTGACACTCTAACTCTGCTCATGTCCCACTGTGGTATCTTGCCTGCGTACAGCATAGCGATCAACTCACGGAAGGCTGAAGCCCAACCAATCTTGCTGTCACTAACAACAATAACACTGTCAGTCTTGTGGAATGTCTCAGCTATGACAGGTAGTTTGGTTATGAAGTTACGTTCAACACTGAAGCCTACACCTGTGCCACACATCAGTACATACATAAGCTCGTCAAAGCTACGTGGTGAGTCAATGGCTAGGTAGCTACAGTTAAAGCCTGCTACGTTATCCTTGGCTAGTGCAACACCTGCTGTCATCATACATCTCATGCTAGGCATTACTTCTAAATTGTATATAGCTTTAAACATTTCGCTACTTGTCTTCTGATCTAACTGTCCACGATCTACCCAGAAACTAACGTATCGGTTAACTGTCTCTTCCCACGCTTCTCTGCGTCCTTCCTCTGGTAGCCAACGTGCATAGCGGCTCTTGTGTATAAACTGCTGATACTGATCCATCTTGTTCTCCTGTTATAACCAACCTAAGTTAGTTGCATTGTGTGTGATTATCATAAAGCATGTGAGTATGTGTATTATCCACCAAAAGGTGCGTATCGCAGCTACTGTGTCTGCCTGTTTGTCTGTGCTTCCAACCTTCTCTCCTAAAGACTTTGCCCAGATTCTCCACCATCTACTAAGCATTAGCTATTCTCCTCTATAACCATTTCCGTTAGCTTGTTTAAGTACCAACCTGCTTTTTGTAAGTCCTCTACCGACTTGCCCTTGTAATCGTAGCGCCACAGGTACTTCATGCAATTACCCTTGAGGTAGCCCTTGAATGCAACACTGGACATGGATTCCTCTATTGCATCAATACACTCTATGTTGCCTGTGTTGTAGTGGTATGGTGCGCCTACCATGTCTTCTTGATACTCTTCTGCCTCTTCCTCCGCAGGTGTTGCCCAAGCTTCTAAGCCTACGTGCGCTAGTTCCTGCCATGCTTCTTGTCTTCCCTTCTCTGTCTCTGTGTCACGGTTTGTGTTACTACGTGCTACTTTGTCCCACATGCTAGGTGTTGCCTCATTCAATCTGGTCATCTTGCTCAAACTCCTCTGCTAGTTTGTCAAAGTTTTTAATTATCCTATCCTCAAAAGCATCTACTAGGTCTGACGTATTGATTGACAACATCTCACATATCAACTCCTCATCTAGCATAGCGATCACTTGTTCTTTAAGTTCCTCTAGGGTTAGTGGCATGGTAGCTTCTTCCCTTTAATGTACTTGGTCATTTCCTTTGAAGTGTCTACAGTGTAATGCTTAAAGCCTTCCTTAACACACCACTCCCCCATTGTTAGCTTGCCGCCCTTGCGTACCTTCTTGCTTGGGTTGGACAGGACAAAGATTATCTCCCACTCAGGCATGGAGTCTCTGATTGCCTTGTACTTCTGTGTATCACCTACTCTAAAGAAGCCCTTGCACTCTATCAGTATTGCCTTGTCTTCGTGTACGAAGTCCGGTAGGTACGTCCTGTGTGTGGTGTAGGGCAGACCGTAAGGTTCAAACAAGTACTGCCCGTCTAGCTTCTCTGATAACTTCTTCTCTAACCCTGATCTAAAAGCCTGTTTCATCGAAAGTAATCTCCCTTACTTTTGGCTCGTTGATTACGGTACATAAATACTTTGGCCCGTATGCGTAGTTGAAGACTCTTAAATCTGGGTAGCAATGTTCTTTAAACTGACAGTAAGAACAGCCCACTGCTAACTTCATGTTGCCTGACTTGCCGTCCGGTACGGGTTGATAACAGTACTCAGTGGGTTCATCTCCTTCAACAATGTTCTTGATGTGTTGAACCCTGTTAGTAATAGGTTCCTTAAGCTTCTCATTAGAGGTGTTCTCAAGATCATACTTAAGGTAAGTAAGATGTCCATTGGCTTTGTCCATAGTCAGCCAACCTACCTTGGTCTCTCCGCAAGAGTGAGCATAAGCTTTGATCTGATCTATGTAGCCAAAAGGATCATCGTATACTAGACTACCATCCTTAAACTTCTTAAACCCAAAACTACTGGCTGACTTGACATCAGTAACAACACCGTCAATCTTACAGTCCATGTGTCCTACGATACCGTCTACCTTGCACACCTTCTGTTCGTCAGTCACGCTGTGTCCTGCCATACGTGTAAGGAACAACAACATCTCTTCAATCAAGTGACCATACATAAACTTGACGTAGGTGTGTGGCTGTAACTCTTCACCGTCTGTACCGTTAAAGTGATTCCACAAGTACTTGTCGGTACGGCCGATGTTACTGAGGCGTAGCCTCCGGTTATCCTCTCGCTTCTTCCGACCAAACTCTGTACGCATGAGAGCCTTGACTCCTTCCCCGAACCTCTCTATCTCTGCCTCTACGTCTACTGATGGGTCAGCGTCCTTGCTTTCCATCAGTGCATAGATATCGGCAACCACGTTATCCGTTGACTTGTCCATTTAAAACCTCTACCGCTTGGCTAGGTGTACAAAGGAACCACTCGTTCCTTCTCTCATACTTCTGTTCCAACAGGCTGTGTGCTTCAGCTTCAGACTTCCTTCTATTGTCTGTAGTATAACTATAGTATAACACATAATCTCTGAAAGGGGAAGAGGTTTGGTAACTCTTTAGCCTATCCTCTGCATCAACAGCCATGCCAACCTTAACCCAACCACCCCAAGCCACGTTAGCTATCACATACACTGAGCCTTCTGCACTGTCTGTGTAGTTCTCTAAGGAACTAAAGGCTGCCTCTTCAAAGCCTTTGTAACGTCCTGCTTTGTACAGCGGGTGTGTCTTCTTTACTTCCTTTCCATTGACCCACATGCGTTCATCATCTCTCTTTTTCCAACAAGGTTTGCAAACATACTTCCCTTGAGCTTGCCTAGCTTCTGTCCAGTTATCTCCTAGTGTAAGCTCTGTTCCACAATCAATACAGTCCTTATTAGTGGGTATCTGCCCAACTATTTCCAACTTTGTAGTCCCCTGCGAGGGGGCAGTTGAGGTTGTAAAAAGTTCCTGCTGCTTGGACGCAACTGGTGGCAAGCCTTCCGAAAACCTCTGCCTTCTCTTGTCTGACTTCTGTTTGGATCTCATCGTGGATGTTCCCTATAAAGTTATAGTCAATACCCCATATCTTAGCGTACTCGTCCAACAAACACAGTGCTTTCTTCATAACGATTGCACCTGCTGATTGGAGTAGGCTATTCAATGCCGCGTGTTCTGATCGTATGGACACCCTTCTCCTATCCAGTCCATAAACATAGCCTCTTGAAGCCGCCAGTCCAACTCGTTCTCGTAGCTTTCCAAGAGCAGGCGTGTTCGATAGGAATGCATCTTTAAGTCTTGTACCATCACGCCTAGTTCCTCCAACGATACTCCCGATTTTGGAGTCTCCTGCCCCATAAAGGAAAGCGTAGATGAAAGTCTTTGCTTGATCTCTAGTGTCAAGGCCCGCAGCCAACTGATTTGCTGTGTGTATATCTCCCGTGAGTATTTCATTAGTGTATCCCTCGTCATTCATATAGTGTGCTAACATTCTAAGCTCAAGACCTGAAGCATCCATGCCCACTAGCTTGTAACCCTCTGGTACTATCCACACATCACGACACTGCTTTCCATAAGGTGAGTAGACCGCAGGAACCTGCCCCATGTTGGGACTAGAGTGTGTCATACGGCCTGTTACTGCACCGTTAGGATTGACGTACCCATGTACTCTACCATCATCCTTGACTGCATCTAACCAACTCTGTACCTGCGCGATACGCTTTTGGATCATCAGGTACTCGCCTATCAGTGTAGCCTCTGGTATTCCTTTCACTTTCTTCAGCACCGCCTCGTCTACGATGGCCTGTCCTGTCTCAGTGAATGCCTTGGGTTTCCAACCGAAGTACTCTAGGTGTCTGCCTATCTGCTGTCGTGAGCCTAGGTTAAACACGGGCCAATCAATGCGACTGAATGGTGCTTGCGCTGTGACCCAGTGATCGCCTAGGAACTTGAGTCCGACAACAGAGAACGTACCATCTTTCTTAGTCTTCGGTATAACTTGTTTAATAAATGTAGGCAGTGGTTTAAAAGTCTCATGCACCTTGTCTTCAAGCTCATACTTCTTCTCCTTCAGTTCCGCTAATAGTATAAATGACTTCTCTTGATCTAAGAGCCACCCTGTTTTGATCTGGCTGTTAATAATAGTCTGTACTTGATGCTCAAGCTCAAGGCTTTCGCTTCCAAAATCTGCAAGCTCAAGAAGTAATCTCTTGTACACCAACACATTAACCCTAACATCTTGCTTGCAATACTCCACCATCTCTCTTGAATACGTAGTAAAATCATTGAAGTCTCCCTTGTGTTGCCCCAGTGTGTTACCCCATTTCTCCAGTGAGTGTCCACCTTCGCGTGATGGGTTGGCTAATCTTGACATGACTAGAGTGTCGGTGATCTTACACTTGCTAAAGTCTGCACCCAACAGTTTCTCTAATACAGGTATGTCATAACCTATGATGTTGTGTCCTATCAGTTCACACTCTCCCTCTGCATCTAACCACTCCTGAAACCTGCCTCTCTTGAGACACTCCTTATGTATCTCATACATGTTATCTTCGTTCTTTAACTCATGGATACATACACAAAACACTGTGTCTGGGTCAAACCCGTTGGCCTCAATGTCAAATACAAACTGTTTCATTAAATCACCTGCTGTTTTCTATCTCTATAATCACACCACCCATTAATAGAATCTAAAATCTCAGCTATGTTATTATAGCCCCGATACCATTTCTGATTAGCTTTGTGTCTTGGCGCCCATCTCATCGTATGTGGTGATATAAAAAAGTAACACTTTCTATGATGAAAGCACACCTGTCCTGCCCCATAAGGATAAACTTTAGTCTTACCTAGCCTCTCAAGTTCGTTAATTGTTTCGTCAATAATAACAGGGTCTGCTATATCTGTCTCTGAGATATAATACTGTCCAACTCTATTAGCCATTTTAAAACTCCGCTTCATCACCTGTAGGACAACTGGTTTCAATCATACGACCAGACTCCTTATCATAATACAGGTAACAGGCAGGCCCTGTCAACCCCACGAACCTATTTTTTAACACACGGACACAGGTTGTGTTACGTGCAGTAGGGTCAGCATGTTGTTGATCACGCTCTAAACCAATAACAATATCACTAAGCTGTGCGATTGCGGCACTGCCTCGTAGCTCCCCTAGGCTGATCTTACCACCATCTTCATGCGCCTTGGAGCCGCTAGGTCTGCGTAGGTGTGACACTAGGAATAGTCCTACACCTGTCTCCTGAACTATCTTCCTAAGATTTGTCATAATACTGTCAATAGCTTTACGCTCATCGCCATTTTCCTGATCGCTCACCACAATACTAAGGTGATCTAGGATGATCCACTTGCAGTCCAGACCTTTAGCCATGTATCGTATACGGCCTAACAGATCGTCCTCGCTTGTGCTACCCCAATGATCTAGCAAATGTACCTTATCTAAACCAAACGTCCTTTCCCAATAACCACGCTCTTCCTCTATTGATACCCCTGCTCGTACCTCTGGTACGTGAAGTAGCTTGTTAGCCTCCATAGACATAATACCTAACGTAGTCTTAGGTATATCTTCCTCCAGTGCTAGGATGCCAATGTTGTCTTCCGTGTTCTTCAATAAATAATACTCAAGCTCTCGCATGATCTGACTCTTACCCATGCCTGACCCTGATGTTATGGTCACTAACTCCTGCGGTCTAAAGCCGTAGGTAAAAGCATTCAAGCATTCCCAAGGATAGGGTATTGACTTGACATCCCTCTTCTCTTGAAGTAAATCCCATGTGTCTAAACCTGAGACAATACCGTCAGGTCTGAACGCCTTGGCATTCCACCACTCCTTTACAAAGTCAGACACCTTACGAGCCACGAGCATATCACCTGCATCCTTCATAGGTAGCGTGACGTTCTTAGCCTTGTTAGGTGTGAACAGATTAAGCACTGACTTAGCACTCTCCTGTCCTGCCTTGTCGTTATCAAAGCAGATGACTACGTGGTCAAAGGTCTCTAGCCATTCGAGACTGGCTTTGATGTCTTTGGCTGCTCCTGCTGCTCCTGATCTGATGCTGACTGCGGGCCACTTCCCGTCAAACATTTCGTTGACAGCCATTGCGTCTGCCTCGCCTTCCGTGACCGTGATGTACTTGCCGCCTGACTTGAACGCCTGTTGGCCGAAGAGACCCGCATTGTCAAAACCTCCTGTCGCATAGAATTGTTTGTTCTCTACTATCCGCACCTTTGTGCCTGTCGCTGTGCCTGTGTCTTTGTCGAAGTAGGGATAGTGGTGCTTGGTTATCTGACCATCCGTCCCGTACTCAACCGTTACACCATAACGCTTGGCTGTCTCTTGATTGATACGCCTATCGGGTATCGCCGCTACTACTCCGGTCATCTCTAAAAGCCTCGTTGGTTTACGTTGTACTGCTTGGCCTATCTGACCCTTGCCGTGTTCGTAATGGTTGCAGCCCCCAGAGAAGCAGACTGCATGTCCATCACTATAACGAGCCAGATTGTCCGATGAGCCACACGAAGGGCATGACTCATGTTGGACGAATGTTGACTCTACTGACATTAGAAGTCCCCTTCTTCTTCCTGCGATGCTAGTTCCAAGACCTTGATCTTGTTGAGGTACGTACCTGTACCGTGAACAGGGTGTGGTGGTCCTTCCTGCCACAAGAGCCTGACCTTAGAGCCTCGACCTATGCGACCTACAAAGGGCTGACCGTCTTTGTCTACAACTCCAATGTCGTACTTGCTACTAAACTTGCGTTGCTTAGTGCCTTCATACTCTCGCATCTTGATGCCAAGACCTTCTAACTGGTCTGCTGTAGTGTCATCTAGGCTGATGACAACTGAGTACTTGCCTGTGGATTGACCCTGATACATCTCGTGGGTGTTTAGGTTTTCAAACGCTATTGTGCCTTCGACTACTGCCATTGGTATTGCCTCTTTGCTTAAAGTTATGACACACATTGTGCCGCTTTGGTACTACTTTAGTATGCTTTAATTATATCTTTAATGATAATCCTTAAAGCATTTCCCCTTGATTACCTGAATATTATACTAGTGTTCGACAAGTGTGTCAAGCTCTTTGTTAAATAAACCTGTATAAAGATGCTTAAACTCTGAACTAGCGTCCTCTATAGCGTCATTGCTGTGACTATAGCATACATTGCACAGGTCAACATGATGTCCTGTTAGTTTGTCAATACGCTTTAGCTCGTATTCCCCTAGTATAACGTCACACGCTTTGCATCTGCTCATCTTAAAATACCTCATTGTAATTGTCTGTTTTGCCGAAGGCGGCTATGTACTGCTGTCTCATAATGTTTATGTCCTGACTATAGTACTCCTCTCGCACCTGCTTTGCAACCCTAAACTTTACCTCGCTGAGTGTCATGCAGTACAGGTCATGCGCGACTAGCTCCTCACACATCTCTAGGGCTGTCGGTTCTATCCAATCGTTAGGCTCATGCTCGTAGCCTATTAGGTTCTCTTTAATTCTACTCATCAGATACACCCTCTATTCTCTCGTTAGCTATATTAAAATACGTACTGTCCAACTCTATGCCCACAAAACTGCGCCCTAGCTTGACGCTCTCAACACCTGTGGTCCCTACGCCCATAAACGGGTCTAGCACAACGTCACCTTCCTGCGTAAAGTTCTCTAACAGGAAACGACAAGCCTCTGGGTGCATAACCGCCCTATGTATAGCCTTATGGGGGTTGTTTGAGAATACGGGAGTTTCAAAATGGTTCAGAGTGTAAGTCGTGTTAGCCTTTAAAGATTTATTTGTCTTTGACAAGACCAGAATGTACTCGTATGAATTAATCAAATGCGGGTTGGGCATTGGGTTGGATTTTTTCCAGATAATAACCTCAATAATCTGCTCTGAAAACATGCCCATAATCTTATGGACATCCTGCTTGTTGTAACTATTCTTTTGGATATTGTAAAAGACATTACCCTTACACACTCGCAAACAATCGTTTATTGAACTTTCCAAAAACCCAACGTAATCCTCCACTACGTCCGTATGATTGTTATATTTGTCGTTACGTTTGCGATTGTATGGGGGTGACGTAATAACAACGTCCACAACATCATCAGATAACTCAGACATTTTAACAAAGCAATCGCCTTGCATTAGTTTTAGCATTAGATTTCAACCTCGTCATAAACACGCCCGAAACTAATCAGGATAAAGGGGAGGTATAGTAACACACCAACAAAGGGCATTGCAACTGTCTCCTCTGTCTCTGTATTGTAGCACCACACGGCCCTACTGTCAGCTAGCTCCAGATATATACCGCATCCATTTACAAACTCAACGCCTAGTGTCCTGCCTAAAATATTCATTCTTTGCTCCTCTCTTTTACAAATAAACCATTGACCATCTGGCCCTTGCGTTCTTTTATCTCGTCATAAGCATGAGCCATACAGTCATGCAGTGTCAAGCCATTTCTATGTGCAATGTTGATTAATACCACCATGATATCACCTAAATCATCTATGGGCGTTAGATCGCCATCTAGTGAGAGCCTGAGTTCCTCCACTTCCTCCAGTAGTTTGTCGAATTGCTTTATGTCGCTCGATCCTTCGATCAGGTTGCGGTTAATGTGCCACTGTCCTATGTGGTACTCTAGCAGTGACATACTCGCCATGTGGCTATTCAGGTCTAGCATTGCAACCCTACCTCTTCTTTGTTCTAGCGTCATGCTTTAGTCCTCTCAATTGCGGGAAATTCCCGTTGTAGTCGTAGCCAATTGGCCTTTAAAGTCCTATCTTTAACTTCAGCCCTCATCTGTTTAAGCTCCTCATCACTCACGGGAAGGTACTCCTCGGAGTCCTCTACCTCCTCTACGATGTCGTGTGACCAGTGTTCGTCACCGTGTAGCCAGTCCTCAGATGATCCGTTCCAGTATGCTCTAGTCATTTTAAATCCCTCCGCTCTGTTGTAAGTGACCGATAATATACCCTATTGCAAAGCCAATTGCAAAGCCTATTGTGATCCATTTAGTGTAAAATATTATCAACTGTTTCATCACGCTGCCTCCGGTTTGTCAAAACTTGAAAGCCTTAAATAATCGTCTAGGTTTTTAGCGATAAGCGTCCATTTTAAGAAGTCCGCGTCTGTGTATCTATACCCATAAATAAAAGCAGTCACTTTATTATCTTCTATTATGGCGAGATTCGCTTTATATAAACTACCCCCATCACTAGCACCCCACATTTCAACATGATACTCGTCCGCCACTGCTGTCTTATCCTTGTATTTTATTAGAGGGACTGGAACTAAACCCTCTTTTTCAGCTTCCCCCCATGCTGTGTGGCACAAGTAAGGTCTAATACTCATCACGCTACCTCTCTCTTTATCCTTTCAACGTGGTTATGATGCATATATCGCCCCATGCTAATTAATGCTTTTGCATCATCCACATCTAGCCCGTGATGCTCTGCTATTTTTTCCACTGTTAGATAATTATTGAACCAATCCAAATAGAACTCGCGTAATTGCTTATTCATTATGCTACCTCGCTATAGTCTGAATCACATTCGCTAGCTGACGTAAGCAGGCAATCAATGCGATCCTGTGGCACTGTAAGCGCCTCACAGCCCTGCAACCACTTGTTAATATGCTTGGTGGTGGTTACGCTGTACTTGGTTGCTGTGCGTACCAGTGTGCCATCTGTTAGACATGCGGCCACTGGTGTCTCGTAGCTGAAGAATACCTGTGCAAAGCCTAGGTCAAGTTCGGTCATGTTACTAGCTATCTGTTTAATTTTCATCGTGTACTGCCTCTTTAGTTTAGTTTAGTTGATTCTAGTATGACCACCTTAACTGATGATCATAGTGGAGTCAACTATTTATTAAATTTAGATTAATCAACTTGTATTCATCCCCCATTGCACTGAGCTTATCTATCAGACGGTCTGCCTGTGTTAGTCTTAAGTTAGGCGATACTGTCCATTCGTCAACACCAGTACATCCGAACTCTTTTTTCTCTGCACGTACTGCGGCATTGTTCCGGTACTGTACCTGCCACTTTTTTGTATTGCCTTGATGCCCATGTCTTTTTGGATCTTGTGAAGTATTCCTGTTTGTTCCTGACATGTTAATACCCTCCAGTGTATGTAATTATATATATTCGGCGGTGCATTTCACCTGCGGCCTCTGCGCTAAAAGTCAGGCCCCTGATGACGGCTTGCTGAATCATCGCGTTAAATTCTTCCAAATCAATCGTTTGGAACTCCATCTGGTTAATCATATCAATCTCTCCAGTCTGGTGTAATTGTGTCGATAGTATAGCCTAGTTGCTCGATTAAGGCCAGTGCCTCTGCTGTTAATGTCCTAGTGCCTGCTAGCTTTGCGAATGTCTCCGCGTTATTGCATGCGGGATAGATGACCTTGCGGCCATAGCTATGTTTGATTTCGATTAGTATTGATTTGCTCATCCTATAATCCCCGTCATAAACATTAGTGTGGATAGTGCGGCTATAAAGCCCAGTATTACGAAACCTATAACGTCTTGTGTGTTCATCTGTATTACCTTTAGTTAGTTTAATCATAGCCCCTTACCTCAAGGGGCCATTGTTAAACTTACTGAATAATGTTTAGTCGTTACAGCCGTACAGCGGATGATCAGCAGGGAGGCGTATTTGGTATATATGGTATCCGCCATCAGCTTCATCGTACCATCGTATGCCACTTTCAGGGTTTTCTAATAAACTTCCTATTGTTCCCTCTGCGCTTTTTACACTCCAACCACGTTGGGCAAGGTAGCGGATTAAATCTTTCATCTCAGCAAAATCATGATCTCCAAAGTCTGAACTATTTTCAACGATGTTGTGGAACACAGCGAGAGCTGATAATTGATTAGTAGTGAACTTGGTCATATCTATGTGCCTATATGTGTATCAATGAATGTGGGTCCACAATACAGCATTGAACGCAGGATGCAACAACTATCTGCAATTAATTTACAAATAGATACTGCCTACCTTCTATACACCAATTTCCTTGTGTCATGCCATGCAATACTCGTGCCAAGTTGTGTATGCTTGTGTATGCTATAAGTACCATACGGCACACATGCACTCACCCTGTGCAAGAACCATGCCAACATGGGTAGCCTGTGGATAACTTGTGTATAACTTATGTTCCATGTGGAACACTGGGTCAGCCTGTGGATAACTCTGGGTCATGGCCCTTGTGTATAACTTGTGGCTATCCTGTGGGTAACATGTGCAAAACCTGTGGATAACTTAGGGGGCGGGGGGGCGCTGTGGATGCGTGAGATTGTTACTGTACCCTCTGGCATACAAAAAAGAGGGAAAATAGGATTAACAACAGTATCCCTGTGTATACCTGTAACACATTGATTTACATAGGTTTCCTTAGCCTCGCCCCTTATGTATACATAGGTGTACTAAAGGACATAAGTATTGACACAAGAATGACACAAGTTAGCTAAGTTTATTTAGGGGGCTTTAGTAAATAGTTCTTGACTTTTACTTTAATATATGATATAATATATAGTATAGTAAAGACATAAAGATAACCAATCGCCTTATTGGTACTACAGTAAAGCTTTAAAGATATTATTAAAGAAATAATTAAAGTATCTCCTAAAGCATACTTAAGTATACATAAGATAACTAAGGGGTATGCTTTGAGCAGTACTGAACAAGATAAGCCTATAGCAAGAAAGAAAGGCAGACCAAAGAAGTCAACAGTTGTGTCAAAATCCAAGGGTAGCCGCAAGGCCCTAGGCAGACCCAAGGGTGATGCGGCTATTATTAATGATTACAAGGCTAGAATGCTAGCATCTC
>Ga0308011_10000329_pt1 | contig 26072 bp, 24 predicted proteins | sample Neamet177_FD_203144 | JGI IMG/M metagenome (GOLD analysis project Ga0308011, IMG submission 203144) | Marine microbial communities from water near the shore, Antarctic Ocean - #177 | ecosystem: Environmental > Aquatic > Marine > Unclassified | place: Southern Ocean | collected 2014-07-25 | reverse complement strand
TTAGGCCCTGCCACTGCGTCGCCTGCCACATCGATGAACGTTACTTCGTGAGTCACGTAGTTGTATAGGTATGCCTGAAGACAATCTCCACACTCGTCAACTAAAGCCGAACCGTTCACCACTCCAGCACAATCCGTACACGAAGCGTTCCAAGCTGGGCTGTATGCGTTGTCTAGGTTGCTCATGCCTCCTCCAGTACCAGAGATCCACACCTCTGAACAGTCTGCTAAGGCTATAAAAGAAACCTCATGAGTAGTCATGTTGTAGCAGTACGGGATGTGACACTCGCCACATTCGTCCACGCTACCACAAGTTCCGTCATCCTCAGTTGCTAGATAGTTGAAGTTGCAAGCTGTCACGTCAGTACAACCGAGAACGGAAGTACATGAAGCATTCCAGTATGCATTGCTAGGGCTATCTGCTAAAACGATCATCTCGTTAGGCCCTGCCACTGCGTCGCCTGCCACATCGATGAACGTTACTTCGTGAGTCACGTAGTTGTATAGGTATGCCTGAAGACAATCTCCACACTCGTCAACTAAAGCCGAACCGTTCACCACTCCAGTACAATCTAATTGAGCCAATGAAACAGAAGCAGAAAAAACAAATAATAAAAGTGCAAATAATCGATTCATGATTTTATTTTTATGACAAGCATCAGATTAATGCTAGACCCATTTAGGAGTTGCGAAACTACTCCTGAGTTCTATGTGCTTTTGTCATAGATAAGTCAGTCAACTGTCATTAGATTGTCACGAAGTGGTGGCTCAAGCAACACAACGAGTCCTATGGCCGGCCCGGCGATATACCATGGCCCGGCGATATTTTCAATCATTGAAAAAGTCTTACCTTTATATGCAGTATAACTATACAATAAAGATGATTCAACCCTTACCTCAAAGACTTCTAATCGCAACATTTGCATTTTCGACGTTTTCTCAAGCCCAAACACTTAACGCCCCAGACTTTCTCTCCGGAGATAGTTTCACTATGGGAGTTTCAATTGTGTATTCACCAGAAGGTCAGCCGGGAGAGAATATGATTTGGGATTACAGCAACTTTACTCCTTCGGACAGCTATAACGGACAGTATTTACCTGCATCTCCGTCTGCTTATGAAGATGATTATCCGGAAGCAGATTGGATGATTGAGGCGAATGGTGGAGCTTACTACTACAACTTTGGCCCGGATTTTTTCGAATACTTCGGAGGAGCAGAACAAGGGGCGAGCTATCCGTTGTCAAATTCAGATAGATTTTTCCCCTATCCATATAATTATGGTGAGACATTCGAAGACGAAATGGGAGCAATCATTGATATACAAGGAATCACAACTTACAGGTCAGGCGTTACGATATCAGCATTAGACGGATATGGCTCTCTAGCCCTTCCCGGGGGAGTTCAGACTAACGATGTGTTAAGGGTTAAAGTAAATAGATCCATGTCTGACAGCACTATTATGGGGATTACTCAATATGTGATAGAACAGGTTCTGTTCATGCAAAATGGACTTGTAGCGCCTCTAGTTACTCACACGGACGTTCAGGTTATCCTGGGCATAGACACAACACTGTACACCTACACGGAAATACTCCAAGGGTACCTAGTGGGTGTTGATGATTCGATAACACTAGAAAGCTCTTCTTTCGCACTATTCCCAAATCCAGCTAGGAACCAAGTTCAAATAGTGTGGGGAGCTGCTCCAGAGAGAATTGAAATTAGAGATGCAACTGGAAGGTTAGTAGAATCCTTAACAGCTATTCCTGGGATTTCGTCACAGCAGTTCGACGTGAGTGAATGGGCTCCAGGTGCGTATGTGGTTACGGCAATAAGTGGCGATGCTGCAGAAACAAAGCAGCTTATAGTAGAATAAGGCGAGCCTGCTCGCTAGACTAGTACGCTCTTTTCGTGTTACCCTCCATATAATAGACATAGGCTTTGTTTACCACTCGGCGGCCACCGGGGGTAGGGTAGTTGCCTGTGAAATACCAGTCGCCTGTGTGGTTAGGACACGCTTTGTGAAGGCCTTCAATGCTTTGGAAAATAATCCTAACCTCAGCTCCCATTCCCTCAGGCGTGAGTAGCTCAGAAATTTTATCTGAGATTTCATCTGGAGTAAATGGCTCATAAATAGCCGTCACGCGGTTCTGCATTTCAGCTAGCGGCTTGAGAAGTTCTTTTTTACAAGCGTCATAAGTCTCCGTTAGAACACCCTCCATTCCGCGTTCTTTCAATAGCGCTACAGCTGCTTGGAAGGCGATGAAGTCATTCATTCTAGCCATGTCGATGCCGTAACAATCGGGGTAACGGATTTGAGGCGCACTGGAAGCGACTACGATTTTCTTCGGGCCTAGCCTGTCTAGAATTCTGAGGATAGATTTCTTTAACGTCGTTCCTCTCACGATGCTGTCGTCAATAACCACGAGGTTGTCGACACCGCGCTCTATAGTACCGTATGCGATATCATAAACGTGAGCTACGAGATCGTCTCTAGTTGCTTCTTCGCTAATAAATGTTCTGAGCTTTGCGTCCTTAATGGCAACTTTTTCTGCTCGGGGACGCTCGCTCAAGATGCTCTCGATATCCTCCGTGGTAGGATTCGCTCCGAGGCCCTTAATCCTTTCAATTTTACTTCTATTCAAGTGTGTTTCCAAACCCTGCATCATGCCATAAAAACAAACTTCAGCGGTGTTTGGAATAAAACTAGAAACTGTGTGATCGAGGTCGTGCTCTATAGCCTCGAGGATTTTAGGGACAACCATTTCTCCTAAAGCTTTTCTCTCCTTATAAATATCTTCGTCGTTACCTCGGCTGAAATAGATTCTCTCAAAACTACAAGCTGTTCTCTCTCCGGGCTCAACAATCTTCTCCATAGAAGCGTCTCCGTTGCGTCGGATAATGAGGGCGTGACCTGGATCAACCTCCTTAATCTGATCTGCAGTGAGATTAAAGGCTGTTTGAATAACAGGCCTTTCACTTGCCGCGACTACTATCTCGTCATCCTCATACCAGTATGCAGGGCGAATTCCATTAGGGTCTCTAAGAACGAAAGCGTCACCGTGGCCTAAAAGGCCACACATAGCGTAACCACCATCAAAGTCTGAAGCAGATGACCTAAGTACTCCTTCAAGATCGAGAGTGTCGGCAATGCGTTCCGAGATGGTTCTGTTATCTAAACCTTCAGCTTTAAGTGCGTTGAATCGATTTTGATTCTCTTCATCTAAATAGTGACCTATTTTCTCAAGCACGGTTACGGTGTCAGACTTCTGTTTAGGGTGCTGACCTATTTCAACTAGAACGTCAAACAGTTCGTCGACGTTAGTCATATTAAAGTTTCCCGCGACAACGAGGTTCCTAGTTCGCCAGTTGTTTTGTCTTAAAAACGGATGGCAATTCTCGATATCGTTCTTTCCGTATGTTCCATATCGCAAGTGACCTAGAGAAAGCTCTCCAGTGAAAGCAAAGTTCTCTTGAAGGAAACCCGCATCTGCGAGCTTCTCGGGGCTGAGCTCGGCGAATCTCTCCATGATGCTTCCGAAAACGTCCTGTATAGGTTTACCGTCTACCGACCTCATTCTAGAGATATATCTCTTGCCCGGGCTTACGTCTAATTTAATGTTAGCTATCCCTGCGCCGTCTTGGCCGCGATTATGCTGTTTCTCCATAAGGAGGTACATCTTATTTAAGCCGTAGAAGGCTGTTCCGTACTTGTCAATGTAGTACTGAAGAGGCTTTTTAAGCCTTAACAGCGCAATGCCGCATTCGTGCGTTAGGAAGTCGCTCATTAAGATGAAATATGAAGTGCCCCAAAGGTAGCGACAAGGGCACTTACATAGGTCGCGGAATCGTACCTTTACACCGATGGCAAAGAACTTAGAACCGGAGGATTTTTATACCACTAACGAGGGCTTTATTATTTTTACTGAAAAATATCATCGAAAGCGTGGTCGTTGTTGTGAAAGCGGGTGCAAGCATTGTCCTTTTGGGTTTGATAAAAAGACCGGAACCTATCGTAAAGATTCAGCCAAATGAATATTGACACATTTAGAAATAGTATCACTGAGGGTATCCCGGCCGCGATTCCACAACCTAAAAAACGCAACCCTGCGGTTTCTCATGCTCCCGTTCGCAAGGATATCCTTTCAGCTCAGGAAAAAGAACTCGCTTTAAGAAATGCACTTAGGTATTTTCCAGTAGATCAACACGCAACGTTAGCCCCAGAGTTCGCATCAGAATTAAAAGAGTACGGTAGAATTTATATGTACAGATTCATTCCGAACGAAGAGATAAAAGCTCGACCCTTAAACTGGTATCCCGCAAAATGTCAGCAAGCCGCGGCAATTATGCTGATGATACAGAACAACCTAGATCACGCCATAGCCCAACACCCAGAAGAGTTAATCACCTATGGTGGAAACGGGGCGGTGTTCTCGAACTGGGCGCAGTATCGACTTACTATGAAGTATTTGAGCGAGATGGACACATCCCAAACCCTGTCAATTTACTCCGGCCACCCTATGGGACTTTTCCCTTCCCACCCAGACGCTCCACGAGTTGTAGTAACTAACGGGATGGTAATTCCGAACCACAGTTCGCCAGATGATTTGGAGCGAATGAATGCTCTTGGAGTGAGTCAATACGGCCAAATGACAGCCGGTTCATACATGTACATAGGCCCACAAGGAATCGTTCACGGAACCACCATCACTGTACTTAACGCAGGCCGTAAACTCGGCGGAGACGAATCATTAGCAGGGAAACTCTTCGTCACTTCAGGCCTTGGCGGAATGAGTGGAGCTCAGCCTAAAGCAGGCAATATAGCGGGTTGCATAACCGTATGTGCCGAAGTAAGTGCCGCCGCCGCGCACAAGCGCCACGAGCAAGGATGGGTCGATCATCTTATTGAGAACATCGACGAGCTTATAGCCAAAGTGAAGCAATCGGTTGCGAAGAAAGAAGTGGTGTCTTACGCCTACCTGGGCAACATTGTGGAGGTGTGGGAGGAGTTCGACAAGGCAGATATTTATATTGATTTGGGCTCAGACCAAACCTCCCTCCATAACCCCTGGGCCGGGGGATACTATCCTGCTGGAATAACTTTCGAGGAGTCAAATAAATTGATGGCAGAAGAGCCGGATAAGTTTCAGCGACTAGTAAAAGAATCGTTATGCAGGCACACCGATGCAGTAAATAAGCACACTGCTAAAGGAACTTATTTCTTCGATTATGGAAACGCCTTCCTTCTCGAAACTAGTCGGGCGGGGGCAGATATTATGGCTGAAGACGGAATCGCATTTCGCTACCCGAGCTACGTACAGGATATAATGGGGCCTATGTGTTTTGACTATGGGTTTGGGCCATTTAGATGGGTTTGCACTAGCGGAGAACCGGAGGACCTAGCCCTAACAGACAGGATTGCTTGTGAGGTTTTAGAGGAAATGATAGCCTCATCTCCAAATGAGATACAACAGCAAATGAGCGACAATATTCAGTGGATAAAAGGTGCTGCTGAAAACAAACTGGTCGTGGGGTCACAAGCTAGAATCCTTTACGCAGACGCCGAAGGCCGAATGAGAATAGCGAAGGCTTTTAACGATGCAGTTGAGTCGGGAGCGCTCGTTGCCCCAATAGTATTAGGGCGTGACCATCACGATGTAAGCGGGACAGACTCGCCGTACAGGGAGACCTCAAATATTTATGACGGATCTGCGTTTACCGCGGACATGGCAATCCAAAACGTAATAGGAGACGGGTTTAGAGGCGCAACTTGGATATCCATTCACAATGGTGGTGGAGTAGGCTGGGGCGAAGTGATAAATGGAGGATTCGGGATGCTGCTAGACGGCACTGCGGATTCAGAAAGGAGGCTAAAGGCGATGCTACACTTTGATGTAAATAACGGCATAGCGAGAAGAAGTTGGGCGCGGAATTCCGGCGCGGAATGGGCGATCGAAAGGGCGATGAAATCTGAACCCAGACTTAAAATCACAGTGGCAAACCACGCCGATGACGATTTGATAAAATCCGTTTTCAATGCCTGACTTAGACTTGAATAAACCGGAAATATGCGCAGTAGCCCACAGGGGATATGCGGCTAAATATCCCGAGAACACAATTCTTGCGCTCCAAGAGGCTATAAACGTTGGCGCAACAATGGTCGAGTTTGATGTGCAGATTACAGCTGAAGGACTTCCTCTGATGATTCACGACGATAACTTTAAGAGAACTACAGGGGTTGATAAAAGTGTTTTCGAAACTAGCCAGGAGGACTTAAAAAGTATAAGCGGGCTAGAATCTATAAGTACGGTTGGTGAGGTTATGGTTTGGGTTAAAGCAAATGAAGGCGTAACAGCGTACGTGGAGTTAAAACAAGAATCAATAAACCATCACGGTCTAGAAAAAGGCATGGCTCTACTCAGCAATGCATGCTCGTTGGCTATAGATTCCTGTGTGTTTATTAGCTTCAATTCAGATGCGGTGGCATTAGCAAAAGGGGCGGGATTCAAGGAAATAGGTTGGGTGGTTTTGCATTATGACGAAAAAGGGGAGGAGTTAAGCCGAGCACTATCGCCGGAGTATTTATTTGCCGATAAAGATATTTTGCCCAGAGGTGGAGATAGACTTTGGGAGGGCAGCTGGACTTGGGTTATTTACGAAGTCGTATCAAAAGAATTAGCTCGAGAGCTTTACCTAAGAGGCGCTCGTTGTATTGAGTCTAAGGAAATAGAACACATGCTTTCTAGCCATGCGTAGCTCAGTTAAGACATACGACATGGTTATTATCGGCGGCGGTATTCACGGCGCAGGTGTTGCTCAGGCAGCCGGAGCGGCTGGCTATTCAGCTTTAGTTATAGAAAAGACAGCCCTAGCGCACGGCACCTCAAGTAAGTCAAGCAAACTAATTCATGGTGGCCTTAGGTATCTAGAAACGGCTCAGATAAAGCTGGTTTTTGAGTGCTTAAGCGAGCGTACACTACTTCTTGAAATCGCTCCTGATCTAGTCAGACTAGAGCCGTTTTATATACCGATTTACAAGCATACCAGCCGACGCCCATGGGAGATAAGAGCCGGCCTTACGATGTATGCTCTGCTGGGTAAATTGAAAAAAGATGCTCGTTTCGAGACTATCCCGAAATCAAAATGGGGCCAGCTTGACGGTCTTAAAACCGACGACCTTCAGGCCGTGTTTAAATATAATGACGGCGCGACGGATGATGCTGCCTTAACACGAGCCGTTATGGCATCGGCTAAATCGTTGGGCGTTGAATTAGCAATGCCTGCTGAATTTATATCGTCGGAAACCCACGCAGAGCATAACGTTATCGAATACACCATTAACGGAACTTTCCACACATGTTCAGCAAAACTGTTAGTTAATACAGCAGGGCCATGGGCTAATTTGGTTTTGGATAAAGTATTTCCAAAACCATCAAAATTAAAATTCGACCTGGTAGCTGGAACACACATTGTTATCGATACACCCTCTCCCGAGGGGATGTATTATGTAGAAGCACCCCAAGACGGGAGGGCTGTCTTTGTAATGCCGTGGAAAGGAAAGACCATGATAGGTACTACGGAAACAAAGTTTACTGGCGACCCATCAAATGTGGTAGCCCTTGAAGAAGAAATCGATTATCTATGTGAAATCGCTAAAGCATATTTCCCACGCTTTAAAGCCATCAACATGGATAATATTTACGGCTCTTTTTCAGGCCTAAGGGTACTGCCTCACGCTTCGGGAAAAGCTTTTTCTCGCCCTCGAGAAACAACGTTCCATATCGATAAAAAGATAGCTCCTCGTGTAGCTACGATTTATGGGGGAAAACTCACGGCCTATAGAATTACAGCTGAGAACTTTGTGAGAAAGATGAGTAAAATTTTACCAAAGCGTACCCGAAAAGCGCACACAAAAGAGATTCCCTTAACTCCTGTAAAGCCTTAGAGCACTAGCGTAGCTGGAGTTAGCACTAATTTTAACACTCTCAACGCAACCTTTTTTAAACTAGATGCGTTTAGATATTGATTAGAAAGTCAATGTCGCGTGATTTCGACATTACCTTGAGATAAACCTCAAGGATTATTGGTTAAGGCTGAAGCGCCATCCGAACGCGGGTGGCGCTTCTTTTTTACATACTTTTTCACAGTTTTCACAGTTAACGGATCTTTTTACGAGACGTTTTCTATTTGCCTGACAACCCTTTGGTGTACTCTTGCGATAAGTTCATAAGGGATTGTATCGGCGGCTCTTGCCACATCCTCGATACGTATTGAGTCACCGAATAACTCGACTTCGTCACCTACACTAACGTTTAACTCCGTAATGTCAACAGCGATTAAATCCATACACACCCTACCCACTACACGAGCTAAATGCCCGCCGATAGAAACGACACCCTTTCCATTACTTAAGTTCCTTGGATACCCATCGGCATATCCCACTGGAAGCCATGCAATATCTCGAGGACTGTCCATAGGCGAGTCAAAGCCATAGCCGACTCCTTCACCTGCTGGAATGGTTTGGACTTGAGTAATAACAGTCCTGAAGCTAACCGCCGGCATCAATCCAATCTCACTTTCAGACAACTCCGTCCCTAATAAAATAAGTCCAACTCTGACATAATCCATCCCATGCTGAGGAAATCTTATCGCCCCCGAAGAATTTAGAGAGTGAGTTTTAAAGCCATCTAAAGAAATGCTGCCACTAAGCTCAGCCCTTAAGTCACGGACGACATTAGAAAACAGTGACAGCTGCTCTATTGTTTTTTCATCGTGCACCTCCGATTCTGTAGCAGCTAAATGAGTGTATACGGTGGCAAGACAAAGCCCCGGGATACTGCGCAATAGCTCTACTATAGCATTGATCTGTCCAGGCTGAAACCCGAGCCTATGCATTCCTGTATCAAAATTTAAATGTATAGGTTTTAATTGATTCTTGTTTTTTGTAGCCCAAACCAAATATTTATCAAGCTGATCTAATGAAATAAGGCTAGGTTCTAATCCGTGTTCGCCCATCATATTGAATGTGGATGGGTCTGGATTGAGAACTAATATCTTTCCATAAAATCCTGAATCTCTTAACTGCACCCCTTCTTCTACATACGCTACGGCCACATATTCGACGCTTTCTGAAGCGAGCAGCCGGGCCATTGCTGGGGCGTCAGTTCCGTATCCGAACCCCTTTATTACTGCTATTACGCCGGGTTCTTTACCTCCTGACATAGAAAGATGATTGCGGACACATGCTAAATTTTCTTTAACCCTTTGAAGATCTAAAGTCAATGTAGTGACGTGTGAAGTAGTATTCATTCTACTTCTTTCTACCAGCTACAAAGGCATGTCGTGCGAGAGGGATGTATAAATCCTTTTCGCCTAGTTCAACAGTCTTATCTCCGCCTGCAATGCGATGAGAAAAATGAGCTGCACGCCCTGTTTCAACACATACCGCATGAAGTTTAGTCACCTCTTCCGCGAGAGCAAGAAGCTTAGGCATACAACCGAAGGGTTTGCCTGTAAAGTCTAGATCTAATCCTGCCACGATCACCCTCAGGCCTCTATTAGCAAGCTCGTTACACACGTCGGGCAACTCGTCGTCAAAGAACTGTGCCTCATCTATGGCCACAACTAACGCGGTCCTTCCATTAACCTCTATGGCGTTAAAAATATCACGGCTTTTTTCGACCACAATTGAATTCATTGAATTCTTGTCGTGAGAAACCACCTCTTTGACAGCGTACCTTGTGTCAGTTGCTGGCTTTATTAATACAGTTGGTTGATGTGCAATCAGTGACCTCCGCACTCTTCGTAACAGCTCTTCGGTTTTACCAGAAAACATAGGCCCACAAACAACTTCTAGCCTTCCTTCGCCTAACGGAAGAGTGTTAATATTGTGAAATGTGTCAGATGTATGCATGTAGTCTGCAAGTTACGATGAGTAATAGCGCCGTGACGCGTAAATTAGACACATGAATTTTAAGAATTTACTTACCGTTTTTTATTTTTGCGGTTTAATTGCTTTATCTCTTGCGTCATGCGTTAGAACTCCTGGAGAAGGTGGGAGGGCCACAATTTCTGGGTCTGTTGAGATAGAAAGACGCAATCAAATAAATAATCCAGAATCAATTGCTGACACGATACCTGCAGTGGACACAGAAGTATTTATTGTGTATGGTGAAAACACGAGTCCAGATGATAGGGTTTTCACGAACCCAGATGGAGATTTTGCGTTTAACTGGCTTCGCACGGGTGAGTACACGATATACGTCTACTCAGAGGACATTACATCGAACTTTCCTCCCCTTCCTAAAGTTGCAATTTCCCAATCCGTAATAATTGACGACAGAGACGAAGTTGTGATGCTTGAAACGATCTTGATCTACGACGACTATTAATGGCTTCCGCAAAGTCCTCATTATTATCTCTAGCCGTTGTCCTTTGCTCGTTTACGGGATGGGGGCAATGGGCTGATTATGGGGTTTGGACTTCAGCAACAGTCACCAGTGAAATCAATAAGAAAAATGAGGTTGCTATAGAGTTTATGGCCAGGTGGGACAGGGATGTAACCCGACTGGGCACAACTTTTATAAACGCGGACTTCTCACATGAACTTGTAAAAAACATGGATGTTTTAGCTTCCCTGAGGCTGGGATTATCTCGAACAGATGAATACTCCTGGGAAAGTCTCCGGCGTGTCTCCGGCGCATTGAGGTGGAAGGACGGCGTCTCAGACAAATGGAGCACATCGATCAAGCTCAAAGCCCAAACAGGCTATAAAGGCATCTCTATGGAAGGGGTGGCAATTGATTTCAGCGAGGCAGTCCGCTTTAAGCCTACGCTCTATTATAAGGTGTCAAAAGGCGTTAGAATAAGTTTTTCCGCTGAGTGGTTCTTTAGGCCAGTGTATAGCGCTTACGAATGGAGCGATACAAGGCTTAGAATTGCGATGAGAAAAAAGGTAGCAAAACGCAGGTATTTAACTCTTGGATACCAGATTCAACAACCCCGTACTGGTACGGATCCGTGGACAGAACACACGCTAATTTGTAGTTTCGATTTGAGAAAAAAGAAAATAAAGAAGGATAATTAACTTTGTTAGTGAAAAACGCTTGGTTATCAACAGTCCTTAGCTATCTTTGCACCCCCAAAATTTGGGGAATTTTGAACACGCAACACATTCTCTGTGGATACTTTAAGCTACAAAACTCTCTCCGCTAATAAGGAGAACGCCGATAAGAAATGGCTACTAGTCGACGCTGACGGACAAACCCTCGGTCGCATTGCATCTGAAGTGGCTAAGCTACTTCGTGGAAAGCACAAGCCTAACTTTACACCACACGCTGACTGCGGTGACTACGTCGTAGTCATCAACGCAGAGAAGATTTCTCTATCGGGAAAGAAGTGGGACCAAAAAATTTACATGCGTTACACTGGTTACCCGGGTGGTCAGCGCACGCGTACAGCAGCAGAGGTTATGGCTCGTAAACCATACGCTATGTTTGAGGAGGCTGTAAGAGGTATGTTACCAAAGAACATTTTGGGACGTAATCTTTTTCGCAACATGCACGTATATGTAGGACCTAATCACAAGCACGAGGCTCAACAGCCAACTGTTATGACCTTCAAAACTAAATAATGGACGTAATCAATACATCAGGTCGTCGTAAAGACGCAGTAGCTCGCCTATATCTTTCAGACGGTAAGGGTGAATTCACAATTAACAAGCGTGATTACAAAGAGTACTTTCCAACAGGAACACTACAGTACAAGATTAACCAGCCGTTTGAGATAACAGAGACTTCAGGTAAGTATGATGTTAAAGTAAACGTTAGTGGTGGAGGTATCACCGGTCAAGCGGAAGCTGTACGCCTTGCGATTTCAAAAGCATTAATCGAAATAGATCCTGAGTATAAGCCAGCTTTAAAAGCACAAGGCTTAACAACTCGTGATCCACGTATGGTTGAACGTAAAAAATTCGGTCGTAAGAAAGCTCGTAAAAAAGAACAGTTCTCGAAACGTTAATGGCAGCGGCCTGACACGTATTCATTTATTAATAATTCGTTTAGCATCCAAATTCTTAAGACCCACACGAGTGGCTACTTAGGAATTGTTTAAACCAGGAAAGTAAACCATCATGGCTCGTACAAATTTCGACCAATTACTAGAAGCCGGATCTCACTTCGGCCATCTAAAGCGCAAGTGGAATCCACATATGGCGCCCTACATCTTCGCTGAGAAGAAAGGAATTCACATCATTGATCTGTATAAGACTATCATTAAGATAGACGAAGCAGCAGCAGCGATGAAGCAAATCGCTAAAAGCGGAAAGAAGATTCTGTTTGTTTCTACAAAGAAGCAAGGACAGGACATCATCGCTACTCACGCAAAAACCGTAGGCATGCCTTACGTTACTGAGCGTTGGTCAGGTGGTATGTTAACTAACTTCGGGACTATCCGTAAGGCGATTCGTAAGATGACCCAAATCGATAAGATGGAAGTAGACGGAACTCTTGCTATTCTATCTAAGCGTGAGCGTCTTCAAGTAGCACGTCAGAGAGCGAAGCTTGAAAAGAACCTAGGTTCTATCGTAGACATGACTCGTCTACCTGCAGCGATTTTCATTGTAGACACTACTAAGGAGCACATTGCATTAGCAGAAGCTAAGAAATTAAACATACCTGTTTTCGCTATTGTTGATACCAATAGTGATCCACGTCCAGTTGATTTCGTGATTCCAGCGAATGATGATGCGTCTAAGTCTATCGACTTAATCACACGCGCACTTGCTGAAGCAGTTGCTGAAGGATTAAACGAGCGTCAAGCGGAAAAGGCATCTAGCGATGCTTTAGCAGCAAAAGCGAAAGAAGCAGCAGAGGCTGCGGCTTTAGAGGCTGCGGCTAAGGTTGCTGCTGAAGTATCTACTGAGACTCCTGCCGAAGCATCTGCTGAAGCTCCTGCCGAAGCTCCTGTTAAGAAGCCTCGTAAGAAAATTGCGAAGAAGACACCTGCTGCTACGAAAGTGACACCAGAAGTGACAGCTGAAGCTAAGGAAGAGGCTAAAGCCTAATTACTAAGACTATACATTTTTTATAGATAAATCATGAGCATTACAGCTGCTGAAGTAAACAAGCTCCGTAAGCAAACGGGAGCAGGCATGATGGATTGCAAAAACGCACTCCAAGAAGCCGAAGGGAACATGGAAAAAGCAATTGAAGTTCTTCGTTTGAGGGGCCAAAAAGTTGCTGCCAAGCGTTCGGATCGTGAAGCAAGTGAGGGAGCTATTCTCTCAGGAATTAATACAAGCGGAACAGCCGGTGTTGTTTTATCGTTAAACTGTGAAACGGACTTCGTTGCACAAAACGATGCTTTCATTAAAGTAGCCCAGACTCTTTTAGATCTTGCTATTGCAGAAGGTTGTGAGACTAAGGATAGTCTTCTATCATTAAACTTCCCAGGATCTGACGAGTCAGTTGCTGAGAAGATTATGACAGAAACAGGTAAAATCGGAGAACGTATTGAGATTGGTGATTTTCAATCTTTAACAGGAGACTCTGTAACGGCATACATTCACCCTGGAAACAGGCTTGCTACTCTCGTTAGTTTTTCTGGTTCAGTTGATGTTTCAGTAGGTCGAGATGTTGCAATGCAAACTGCAGCTATGGCACCTGTTGCTGTAAATGAATCTAGCATTCCTGCAGATCTAATCGAAAAGGAAAAGACATTAGGAAAAGATCTAGCTATACAAGAAGGTAAGCCAGCTGATCTAGCTGAGAAGATTTCTATAGGCCGATTGAACAAGTGGTTCAAAGAGGTTACTCTAGTTAACCAGCCTTTTATCAAGGATAACAAGCAAACAGTTGCACAATATGTAGCTTCATCTTGTCCTGGTGCTGAGGTTACGGGCTTTAGCAGAATAGCTTTATCGTAAGATAACATTGAATAATATTATAAAGAAGACCGCACCTGCGGTCTTCTTTTCGTTTAAGCCTTTTTTTTTATCATGTTTGTCGGATATTCGCAATAGCAATGAAGTATAAAAGAATCCTCCTTAAACTGAGCGGCGAAGCCTTAATGGGCGAAAAGCAGTTCGGAATCGATAATGATCGACTCGCTCAATACGCATCTGAAATAAAAACTATAGTAGACAAGGGCGTAGAGTGCGCTATCGTGATAGGAGGTGGTAACATCTTTCGAGGCGTACAAGCTGTAGAGGGAGGCATGGAGAGGACGCAAGGGGACTATATGGGTATGCTTGCCACTGTGATTAATGCGATGGCTCTTCAAAGCTCTTTAGAACAAATAGGAATCGACACTCGCCTACAATCTGCTATCGAACTTAAACAGATAGCTGAACCGTTCATTAGACGTCGAGCTGTAAGACATCTTGAAAAGGGAAGAGTTGTGATTTTCGGTGCCGGAACTGGCAGCCCATTCTTCACCACGGATTCTGCTGCTGCTCTTAGGGCAGTAGAGATTGATGCTGATGTGATATTAAAAGGGACTCGAGTAAATGGTATTTATACGGCTGATCCAGAAAAGGATCCAACGGCAGTTAAATACGATAAGATTACATTCCAGGAAGTATTTGAAAAAGGATTAAAGGTGATGGACATGACCGCCTTTACGCTTTGTAATGAAAACAATTTGCCTATTATCGTTTTTGATATGAATACATCGGGTAACTTACTTAGCGTAATTAACGGTGATGAGATAGGTACTATTGTAACCTCTAAATAGCAGAACGATGAACGAAGAAGTTGAAATGGCGATGGACGAGGCTAAAGAGCAAATGGATAAAGCTCTTGAACGCCTGCAAGGGGAACTGAGGAAAGTCAGAGCCGGTAAAGCTCACCCATCTATGTTAGAGAGCGTGAAAGTTGACTACTACGGCACCATGACGCCCGTTAGTCAAGTCGCGAACGTAAACACTACTGACGCTAGAACCATTATAGTTCAGCCTTGGGAGAAGCCAATGCTTGACCCTATTTCTATGGGGATAATAAATGCTAACCTAGGACTGAACCCCATGAACAATGGAGAAGTTCTAATCATCAATGTTCCACCTTTAACTGAGGAGAGAAGAGTAGAGCTTTCAAAACGAGCAAGATCAGAAGGTGAGGCGGCAAGGGTTTCGATTAGAAACGCACGAAAGGATGCTAACGATCTATTGAGATCGGCTAAAGAGGACGGACTAAGTGAGGATATGCAAAAGACAGGGGAGACTCAAATCCAGGATCTAACGAATGCGTACACGAAGAAAGTTGAGGATATATTAGCCGCAAAAGAGGCTGATATTATGACTATCTAATATTCCGAAGCGATAGCTCTAGCTTCTGTGTCTGCGGCAATGAGAGCTGCTAAATCCGGTTTGGCCTCAAAGGTCACCTTTGCTAACGCGTGCTCTACCACGCTAGGCAATTCAGCAAATCTTATTTCATCATTTAAAAATCTTGCAACGGCGACTTCATTTGCCGCGTTAAGAATTGCCGGAGAGTTTCCGCCTTTTTGCAAGGCGTCAAAAGCAAGCTGTAAATTTCGGAAGGCCTTAAAGTCCGGCTGCTCGAATGTTAACTCTGGATAATCGAGGAAGTTGAATCGAGGGAAATTATTCTTTAATCGCCTAGGGTATGTCAACGCGTATTGAATGGGCAGCTTCATATCGGGCAATCCCATTTGAGCTTTCATAGACCCATCCTCAAATTGAACGATGCTATGAATTATAGATTGAGGATGAACGATTATTTCGATTTGGTCTGCATTAAGATCAAACAACCACTTTGCCTCAATCACCTCCAGCCCTTTATTCATCATCGATGCGCTATCAATAGTGATTTTTGCGCCCATAGTCCAGTTAGGGTGTTTCAATGCTTGAGCTTTAGTAACACGAGCTAATTGCTCCTCGTTAAAGCCTCTAAACGGACCGCCAGAAGCTGTCAGTACTATCTTCTCTATGGGGTTTCCGAACTCACCAGCAAGACACTGATATATGGCACTGTGCTCTGAGTCAACCGGGTGAATTAACACGCCAGCTCGCGCGGCCTCCGCAGCTACTAATTCTCCAGCCACGACCATTGTCTCCTTATTCGCGAGTGCAATGTGCTTACCAGCTCGGATAGCACTAAGAGTGGGTTGCAAACCAGCGGCACCTACTAAACCAGTTAGCACCATATCTATCCCTTCCATCTCCACCACTTGCTCGAGCGAATCAGCTCCGGAGTAGACTTTAATATCGTGAGGCGACAATGCGTCATATACCTTTTCTCGCAGAGCAGATTCAGCAATCACAACGGCGTTAGGTTTGAATTCTATTGCCTGTGAGATTAAAAGATCAGCATTTCTTCCGGCGGTTAAGACCTCTACATGAAGAGCGTCAGACTGCTCTCTTATTACGTCTAGCGCCTGGGTTCCTATGGATCCTGTGGAACCTAGAATTGCAATACCGCGAGTCTTCTCTTTTTCCATTATAGGAATCCGCACTCTAGTTTAGCTTCTTCACTCATCATGTCTTGGGTCCAGGGCGGATCGAAAACGATAGCAACCTTAGAGCCGGTGACCCCCTCCATAGCGGCCACCTTGTCCTCTACATCCTTAGGCATACTTTCTGCCACGGGACAGTTAGGAGATGTTAAGGTCATGTCAATATCAACAAAGCCCTCCGCATTGATTTTAACTTCATAAATAAGCCCTAACTCGTAGATATCCACGGGTATCTCAGGATCGAAAATGGTTTTTAGAACCACGATAATTTCGTTAGTTGTGGGTAGGGCCATAGCTTAATTAGATTCGGGACGCATTTGAGGAAAGAGAAGAACTTCTTGGATGGAGGTTTGGTCTGTAAGCATCATAACAAGCCTATCGATACCTATCCCCACTCCGCTAGTGGGAGGCATGCCATATTCAAGAGCTCTAAGAAAATCCTGGTCTATAAACATCGCCTCATCGTCACCCCTCTCTGCTAGTTTGACCTGGGCCTCGAAGCGTTCTCTTTGGTCTATAGGATCGTTAAGCTCAGAGTAAGCATTCGCGACCTCCGTACCATTGATAAAAAGCTCGAAACGCTCAGTGTAACCTGGCTTATCTCTATGAACCTTAGTTAGCGGCGACATGTCAATAGGATAATCAGTTATGAAAGTAGGCTGAATGTATGTGTGCTCACACTTCTCACCGAAGAGCTCATCAATCAACTTCCCTCTACCCATGCTAGAATCGGTTCCGATACCGAGGCCTTTGCAAGCCGCTCTAAGACCATCTTCGTCGAGAGCATCAATATCAACCTTAGTGTGTTCTAGTATAGCATCGCGCATTGTAACCCTTGCGTACGGAGGACTGAAATCGATTTCAGTTCCAGCTAGAGTTGCATTTGTTTTACCATGAACAGACTTACAGACATCGCCTATTAGTGTTTCCATTGCGCCCATCATCCAGTTGTAATCCTTGTATGCCACATAAAGCTCAAGTACTGTGAACTCAGGGTTATGGGTCCTGTCCATGCCTTCGTTTCTGAAGTTTCTGCTAAACTCATAAACACCTTCAAATCCACCGACAATTAATCGTTTTAAATAAAGCTCATTTGCAATACGCAAGTAAAGAGGAATATCTAATGCGTTGTGGTGAGTTTCAAATGGCCTTGCTGCCGCACCGCCAGGGATGGGTTGCAACACGGGCGTGTCGACTTCTAACCAGCCTTGCGCATCAAAGTTGTCTCTGATCGCTTTGATGATATTACTTCTAGCGATAAACGTATCCTTCACCTTATCGTTTACCACGAGATCTACGTAGCGCATTCTGTATCGCAATTCAGGATCAGAAAATGCATCGTGCACATTACCCTCATCGTCGGTTTTAACGGCGGGGAGTGGTCTGATGGACTTCGCGAGGACAGTTAATTTGCTCACCTTAACGCTGGGCTCTCCGACTTTAGTTCTAAATGTTTTTCCTTCAACACCAATGAAATCGCCTCTATCTAAGAGCTTTTTGAACACAGTGTTATAGAGAGTTTTATCTTCACCCTCACAGATCTCATCGCGATTAATATATAGCTGTAAAGAGCCTTCCGAATCTTTCAATTCTGCAAAAGAAGCCTTACCCATAATGCGTCTGCTCATGAGGCGGCCTGCCATTTTCACCTCTACTCCTTCTTCGAAATTCTCCACTAGCGAGGTGCTTCGATGGCTTACCTTAAACTCTGCGGCCGGAAACGGGTCTATCCCTAAATCCCTTAATTGCTGCAATGAGCCTAACCTAATCGTTTCCTGTTCACTCCTATTCATGTAACAAAGGTACGATTACAATCCCGGCATTTTCCGGACATTTACTTTGGTAAAAAATGTAATTTTGCACTAAATCTAACTCAACAATATGGCCGCGTGATACTTGCAGGCCTTACCTTCGCGATTGACTAACACGAACTGAATCTATATGTCTGAAATGAGAAACCTTATTGAAAGTGTTCCAAATCAAATTGGTGCGATGGTTTCTGCTCTTAAAGACACAGACCCCCTTAAGCATGAGGATCTCGCGAGAGGATTCAAACCTGCGGGAGTGTTAATTCTAGGAATGGGTGGATCGGGGATTGGAGGAGCCATTATGGCGTCTATACTTGAAAACAGCAGTTCCATCCCGGTAGTTCCATCATCTAATTATTCGGTTCCGGCTTGGGTAAACTCTACGACGTTAGTGGTGGCGTGTTCATATTCAGGTGATACGGAAGAAACCATTGCCTCCGTAACGGAAGCAGCCGATATGGGCGCGAAAATTGCCTGCATATCTTCAGGGGGTAAACTTACAGATCTAGCTAAAGAGAATAACTGGCCATTAGTCACGCTGAAGGGTGGTCATCCTCCGAGATCTCAATTCGTTAGTAGCTTTACTTGTCTAGCATGGACTCTATTGCAGTTTCGAATCATTGAAGAAGGTATGTACTCAGACCTTGTTGGAACGGAAGAATCAATGGAAGATTCTAAAGAAAGAATCAGCCTAAAGGCAGAAGCCCTAGCTGATCTTCTAGAAGGAAAGGAGGTGTTTATTTACTCGGGCATGATGATGTCTTCTGTCGCGACTAGATGGCGCCAGCAGTTAAATGAAAACAGCAAGTTGCTAGTCAACACACACGTTTTTCCTGAAATGAATCACAACGAGCTTGTGGGTTGGACATACAGTGAGGGATTGAGGGTTGTAGTGGTTTTACGTACTCCGGAAGATCACGAGCGCACCCAAATCAGAATGAAATTGAGTGCCGAAATTTTTCAGGAAGCGGGATCCGATGTGATTTTCGTAGAGCCAGAAGGCGATAATAAAATGCAGAGGCTTATGGACCTCGTGTACCTAGGTGATTACTTATCCTTAATTCTAGCTGAGCGCGCTGGAGTGGATCCGGTAGAGATACACAACATCACCAGGCTTAAGAACGCTTTAGATAAAGTCTAGCGATATGGGTTTGCTTCAATTCGAAGATTTAGGGACGATGCGGTATAAGCCGTGTTGGGATTATCAGGAGAGTATTTTTAAAACGATAATCCAAAGGAAAATAGACAGGCGTGATGCCGCAGATGATGCCGCATTAAGTAAGTTGCCCATACCCACTAGTCGCCTCTTGTTCGTCGAACACAATCACGTTCTTACGCTAGGTAAGAGCGGTGATGCTGATAATGTATTAGTAAACCCAGCAAGACTCGCAGAACTTGGAGTGGACTATTTCCCCATTAATAGAGGTGGAGATATCACTTATCACGGACCCGGCCAGTTAGTGGCTTATCCTATCATAGACTTAGATCAGTACTTTACAGACATTCATAAATACCTCAGAATGTTAGAGGAAGCTGTAATACTAACGTGTGCCGAATATGGTATTAAAGCTGGAAGGATAGCTGGATTGACAGGGGTTTGGGTCGATGTAGAAAGCGGAGATAAAGCGAGAAAAATTTGTGCTTTTGGAGTCAAGTCCAGCAGGTGGGTAACGATGCATGGATTAGCATTAAACGTGGATTCAGATCTTAACTTCTTCAATCTAATAGTTCCTTGTGGGATTGTAGATAGGGGCGTAACGACTATTTCAAAAGAACTGGGCAGGAAGGTTGCATTAGACGATGTAAAGCCTCGTCTTAAACATCACTTACAGAGCCTCTTTGGTTGGGAAGAAACTTCAGGGCTTGATTCTGCAGAAAAATGCTGAAATTGCAAGTATGAAAAGACTTAAAAGATTTATTGGGCAGTTGCTCATTATTTGTTCCTCAGTAGTTGCCCTAGCAATGCTCACAGACCACATGTATGTCTTTGAGGGCATTAAACAAGCTTGGCTTAGAGGAGACATGTCGGGAAATATTGATGATTTAAAATTCGCAATCGATACTCGTGTATTGCCTTCAACGGACCCACTTCCGTGGGCTGAGGCGGAAGACATGAATTCTTTTGAGCTGTCAGAAGAAACTCTAAACTATATGGAAGGGGAGGATATCGCGAGTTTTCTAGTGATTAAAAACGATACGATTCTATTTGAGAAATACTGGAAGGGACATAACGAGGAAACCCTCTCGAATTCATTTTCAATGGCAAAGACAGTGGTAGCTATGGCTATAGGTCTTGCGGTTGAGGATGGCCTTATAGATGTGAAGGCTCCAGTCTCGACTTACTTACCTAGGTTTAGTGATGGACTTGGAGAGGGTCTTACGGTTGAGCATCTTTTGCAAATGAGGTCTAATATACCTTTCGGCGAGAGCTATACGAACCCTTTTGGGTTTCCAGCAAAAGCGTATTACAAAGCTGATAACAGAGCTTTATTAAATCCATATAGACCTACTTCTAATCCTGGTTCTTTTTGGGAATACCAAAGCGGAAACACCATGCTCCTTTCAGAAATCCTGTCGAGTGTGCAGGATAAAACCCTCGCAGAATATGTTTCAGAGGGCATATGGTGCCCCATACATGCAGAGCATAATGCAGAGTGGGGACTTGATGCGATTGATGGTGTTGAAAGAAGCTTTGCGCAGTTCTATTCTACCACACGAGATTTCGCTCGATTCGGAAAGCTTATCCAGGATGGCGGAATGGTTGACTCCACACAAGTCATAGCAGCTTCCTTTATTGATGATATGATAACACCGGTTAATGATGACGGACTAGATGTTAGCGCTGCCCATTATGGATATCAAATATGGTTAGGACATACTGACGACGGGATTGAATTCTCATATCTGCGTGGACACAGATGCCAATATGTTATCTCGATTCCGTCTGAAAACTTGGTCCTAGTAAAGACGGGTTATAAAAGAAATATGGAATTAAAGAGATTTGTCAGTTTGGATACGTACATTTATATTGAAGCTGCACTGCAGATCGCGAACCAATAGAATGAAAAGCTGAATACCCTAACGAGTATAAACTCAAGACCTACAGTTATAAAGAATTACTAATTGACGTGATTTTTCGGAATAGTTTCGAGAAAAATCACGAATGCGCCGCAACCTAAATGTCCTAGTAGTAGATGATGAAGCTCCAGCACGAGAGCTCATGTGCAGACAAATCGAAAGAAGCTGTCCGTCACTTCAAGTTGTTCAAACAGCTTCAAGTGCTAAAGAGGCAAGAGCCATAATTGACTCTATTTCTCCCGATGTTGTCTTTTTAGATATACAAATGCCCCATGAGTCAGGACTCGAATTAGTAGAGAAGTATAAAGACCGAGACTTCTATGTTGTGTTCGCTACGACCTACCACGAGTATGCTGTTGAAGCACTCCGACATAGAGCTTTCGATTACTTGCTTAAGCCCATTGATAAAGATGAGCTCACTGCTTGCACTAGGAGAATATTGCTGCATTACCATACACACTCGAAAAAAGGACTGGAAGTTAATCGACCTGTACCTAAAAGACTAGAGTTGTCTACGTCAGGTAAAAAGCATTTTGTAAAATATGACGACATCATGCATATTGAGGCATGTGGTAGCTATTCGACAATATTTCTGAAGTCAGGTAAAAGGCTTACGATATCTAAAAACTTGAAAAAAGTTGAGCGCATGCTAGATGACGAGATGTTTTTCCGAGTTCATAATAGTCAAATAGTACATCTCAGTAAGATTCATACCTGTAATTATAGAAACCAAACCATTGTTTTAGAAAACGGAAAAGAAGTTCCTCTTGCCGTCAGGAAAAGAGAGAAATTAAAACATCAAATGAAAGTAATGTTAGCTAGTTAACGTAGACAGGGGTTTACACGATTACTTTTGCGGTATGCAAAAAGACATTCGTCTTCTAGACACTACATCATTAACAGAAGCAATAGTTGCTCTCGGAGAGAAACCATTTCGTGCTAAGCAGCTAGAAGAATGGATTTGGACGAAAGCAGCTGGGTCTTTCGAGGAGATGACGAATTTATCTAAATCTTTTCGCGAGAAATTAAACGAGGAGTTTTATCTCAAGAGAATTTCTCTTTCGGAACAGCAACTCAGTAGAGACGGAACAGTTAAGTGTGCCTTCGAGGTTGAGAAAATTAAACCTACTGATCTGAATGTAGTGGAGGGAGTACTGATACCCACTAAATCCAGGATGACCGCCTGTATATCTTCACAAGTTGGCTGCAGTCTAGCCTGTGCTTTCTGTGCAACTGGGAGGCTGAAGTTGATGAAGAACTTGAGCGGATCGGAGATGTATGATCAAGTGGAGATGCTAGCTACTATTGCTCGCGAAAACCACGATTCGACTCTTTCTAATATTGTTTATATGGGTATGGGAGAGCCGCTGCTGAATTACTCAAACGTCCTTAAAAGTGTCGAAAGAATATGTGGCACGCCTGGTCTAGGGATGTCACCTAAACGCATTACAATTAGTACAGCGGGAATTGCTAAAGCGATAAGAAGATTAGGCGATGACGGGGTGAAATTTAATTTAGCACTGAGTCTTCACGCAGCAAACGACGAAAAGCGAAGTGATATCATGGCCATCAACGACTCTAACAATATAGAGGCGTTAGCGGAAGCGCTAAAGTATTTCCACGAGAAGACAGGCACACGGGTCACTTATGAATACATCATCTTCAAAGATTTTAATGACGGACTAGAGGACGCTCAAGAGCTTGCGGAGTTCTGTAAAAACGTTCCCTGTAAAGTCAATATTATCGAGTATAATCCTATTGACGACGGGAGGTTTAAACAAGCTGATGCAGCTAAAGTGGATAGATTTCACGACTTCCTTGAAGAGAGGAATATCATAGTAAATATTAGACGTTCTAGAGGGAAGGACATCGATGCTGCCTGTGGGCAGTTGGCGAATAAGAATAAAAGTGGAATTGACTCCTTGAAAAAGACGGTTAATCCAACTTAAGAACTGCTAAGAAAGCAGACTGAGGAACTTCTACAGATCCAATTTGACGCATGCGCTTCTTTCCTTTCTTCTGCTTTTCAAGAAGCTTCCTTTTTCTCGTAATATCACCACCGTAACACTTTGCAGTCACATCTTTTCTAACCGCGCTGATGGTTTCTCTCGAGATTATTTTTGCGCCTATTGCAGCTTGAATTGCTACCATGTATTGTTGGCGCGGGATAAGTTCTTTCAACTTTATACAAACTTTCTTGCCGAAGGTTTCTGCGTGATCTCTGTGTATTAGAGCAGATAGTGCGTCAACTTGGTCTCCGTTGAGAAGGATGTCTAACTTAACTAGTTTTGACTCCCTATATCCATCGGGGAAATAATCAAAGGATGCATATCCTCGAGAAATGCTCTTCAGTTTATCGTAAAAATCGAAAACAATCTCTCCTAAAGGCATCTTGAACGTCAGCTCAACCCTATCTGATGACAGATATACTTGATTAGTTAACTCGCCTCTTTTCTGAATACAAAGACTCATAATGGGTCCTATATACTCAGACTTGGTAATGATTTGAGCCTTTATATATGGCTCCTCAACCTTGTTTAAGTGGTTGTTGTCTGGAAGATCAGAGGGGTTATTAATTGTTTGGACTTCACCATTCGAAAGATGAGCGATATAGCTAACGTTAGGAACAGTTGTAATAACAGTCATATTGAACTCTCGTTCGAGACGCTCTTGCACGATTTCCATGTGCAACATTCCTAAGAACCCACAACGAAACCCAAAACCTAAAGCAGCTGAACTTTCTGGCTCGAAAACTAGAGAGGCATCATTAAGCTGTAGCTTTTCCATAGAATACCTTAACTCCTCGTAATCGTCCGTGTCCACAGGGTAGAGTCCAGCAAAAACCATGGGCTTAACATCTTCAAACCCTCTAACAGCACCTACACATGGCCTTGCGCTTGTAGTCAACGTGTCACCCACCTTAACTTCCTTAGCCTCTTTAATTCCAGATATGATATACCCTACGTCGCCAGCAGACAAAGTGTCTTTGGGAATCAGGTCTAATCCTAGAACACCGATTTCATCAGCGATGTATTCTTTATCTGTAGAAAGAAATTTTACACGCTCTCTGCGATTTAATGTTCCGTTAACAACCCTGAAATATGCTATGATACCTCTAAAGCTATTAAATACAGAGTCGAAAATCATTGCTTGGAATGGCGCTTCTGGATCGCCGCTAGGAGCAGGCACTTTTTCAATAACAGCAGCTAAAATCTCCTTAATTCCCAATCCAGACTTTCCACTAGCCGGGATAATATCAGAGGCCTCACAGCCTATGAGTTCAATAATTTCATCCCCCACCACTTCTGGGTCAGCAGAGTCTAGGTCCATTTTATTCAAAACAGGAATAATTTCTAGGTCGTGTTCGAGGGCTAGATAGAGGTTAGAGATTGTTTGGGCTTCTATGCCCTGAGTTGCATCAACGATCAGCAAAGCACCTTCACACGCAGCTATTGACCGACTTACCTCGTATGAGAAATCAACGTGTCCTGGAGTGTCTATTAGGTTTAGGATGTACTCTTCACCATCAGTATGAGTATGACGCATCTGAATAGCGTGACTTTTTATGGTAATTCCCCTCTCCCTTTCGAGATCCATATCGTCTAGAGTTTGTTCCTGTAGCTGGCGCTCGGTTATAGTCCCTGTTTCCTGCAAAAGCCGGTCAGCGAGAGTACTTTTCCCATGATCAATATGGGCTATTATGCAGAAATTTCTTAGACGTTTCATGTGCTTATTGAGATGCAAAACTAAGCCTGTTCATGGTCAATGCGACAAAGTTGTATTATGCACTTCAGTCCTTTGTATATTTACAATCGCAAAACGCTTGATTTATGATGATTCGATTCCTGCAGAAGAGCCTTGTTTTTACTTTAATTTGCTTAGCTACAACCTTTTCCGGTTCAGCCCAAAGTAATTTGAACTTAGACGCCGACACCCGTACCTCGGAGAAAATACTTCAATCTTATGGAGGTTTAGATGCAGCGGTAATACACATGACTCGAGAAGAGTGGGACATTGTCCGCGATTGGGAAGGTTTTGATGAAAACGAATACTTAGCTGCGCTTAAGAAATTTAAAGACTCTCATGCAGAGAAAAGAAATCAATTAAAAGAGCAGAGGGTTAATAAGGTATTGGATAACCATTGTGGATGTTGGATAGAACCAGATGAAACCTATTTGACACTTGTACCCCCTCCAGGATTAGGAGGTTTAGGCCCTAACGAAGTGGAGTGGGCTACACAGGGTGGTGCTGGTTGGGATGTGGATTGTTCTTCTCCGCCTATTCAGTTTCCAGGCTGGTCATTTGAGTTATACGGTAGTACCTATACTGAGTTTTACGTTAACTCAAAGGGTATGATTTCGTTTGGGGGTGATGTAATCGACTGGACACCAACAGGTTTTCCGGCAGCGGAGTATAATCAAATCGCTGGCTATTGGCAAGACACAGATAATCGCTCAACTGGAGAGATTATGTACAAGGTTACCCAAGATGCTGTGTACGTCAATTATGTTGACGTAGGGTATTATAACAATCATAATGATCTAATAAACAGCTTTCAGATTATTATAACCCCTAACGACGGAATAATTGGGGACGGTAATAATGCTCAAGTCTGTTATCTTGATATGAACTGGGCTCATGGAGACATCGGAGGAGGAGGAGGATGTTGTGGCCCTGAACCAGGCATAACAGGTGCTGATCAAGAAATGACTGGTCC
>Ga0308011_10000327_pt1 | contig 26159 bp, 16 predicted proteins | sample Neamet177_FD_203144 | JGI IMG/M metagenome (GOLD analysis project Ga0308011, IMG submission 203144) | Marine microbial communities from water near the shore, Antarctic Ocean - #177 | ecosystem: Environmental > Aquatic > Marine > Unclassified | place: Southern Ocean | collected 2014-07-25 | reverse complement strand
TGTGTTAAGGAGTGTAGGATAGGAGAGGACCATTGCATGGCTTGCGGCAGGTCTCTCAAGGACATCCAAAATTGGCGTGAATACTCTGAAGATAAACGTAATAGTATTATGAAATCCTTAGAGGGTAAACAGAATGTATGAGGTGTATAGTATATCCAACTGTCCATTCTGTGACAAGGCTAAGGAATTACTACGAGAAACCGGAGAAGGTTTCACTGAATATGCTATTGATATACAACGATCTCTAGGTGAATCAATCATGAAGAGGTCTATGATGAACACTGTACCAATCATATACCGAAATGATGTATTTATTGGTGGGTATAATGATCTTAAGATGTACTTAAACAAATGAAGAAAGGACGCAACATGCGTTTATGTTATGATATAGAATGCAATGGTCTTACTCCGGACACTATCTGGATGATTGTTGCACAGAACTTAGATACCAATCAGATCTATAAGTTCTCTGATCACGATAACCTACATGGTTCTATAGCTGATGGTGCTGCACTACTACAGAACGCAGAGCTACTGGTAGGACATAACATTATAGGTTTTGATAATGTGGTCATGGACAAGCTGTGTGGTACTACACTCAATGAGAAACGCTTACATGACACGTGGGTTATGTCTCAGGTGTTACGCTACAAACGTGCCCACAAGCATGGTCTTGCAGGTTGGGGTGAACACCTTGGCAACAGCAAGATTACATATGAAGATGGTTGGGATGCTTACTCACGTGAGATGTTACGTTATTGTGTACAAGATGTTCGTGTGAATGTTGATGTGTACAATGAGTTACTATCAGAGTACAAGAAGGTTGCTACGTATAACCCTAAGATTAAATTGGGTATGCAAGCAGAACATGAGACAGCTAAGTTCAATGCATTCTGCAAGAGCAAGGGCTGGTACTTTGATATGGAGGAAGCTAAGACCCTAGTGGGTACAATGCAACAACGTATGGCTGAGATCTCTAACATCATTGAGCCTCAGATGGGCACTAAGGTTGTCTACATTGACAAGGAACCTAAGTCACCTAAGTACAACAAGAATGGGAAGTACAATGCGACGACTGCCAAGCTGCTTACTGAATATTTTGGAACGGAAGTCTCGGTCACAGACACCCACCTCGCTGGACCAGATTTCAAATTCCAACGAACAACTAAGGAACAAGCTAAACTGGGATCACAAGAAGCGGTTAAAGATTGGCTTGTCACTATCGGATGGAAACCAGATGAATACAACCGAAAGAAAATCGGAAGAGAATGGGTAACGACTGGACCTAAACTCACAACATCCTCATTGGCTAAGCTTGGGGAAGTTGGTATGATGGTGGACGAGTACTATGTGTTACGTCACAAGGCTTCTCTTATGGAGGGCTGGGTAGAAAAAGTAGAGGGCTCAGATGATAAACGACTTCATGGTAACATGTGGACTATTGGTACTCCTACCTTCAGAGTACGTCACGAAGTTATTGCAAACCTTCCAGGTATTGAAACACCTTGGGGTAAAGAAATACGTGGGATGCTTAAACCTGATCCAGGGTACGTTATTGTTGGTGCCGATAGTGCTGGTAATCAGCTACGTGGTCTTTGTCATTACGTGGGGAACGATGATTTCACTAATGAAGTCAGGTATGGGGATCAACACCAACGAAATGCTGATGCTCTTGGATGCTCTAGGGGTGTCGCCAAAGGGTATCTATATGCTTATCTCTTTGGTGCTGGTGACGCTAAACTGGGACAGGTTCTATCAGGAAAGTCAAACAGCGAAGTAGGACGTAAGTCTCGTGCTGATTTCTCTAAGGGTATCAAAGGTTTGGAAGAACTTAAGAAGAAACTCTTAAACATCTGGAACAAAACATCTAACCAACAAGGTGATGGATGGTTCCCTGCCCTTGATGGACGCCCTGTATTCTGTGCGTCTGGTCACCAAACTCTTAACTACTTACTCCAAGCTGCTGAGGGTGTAACCTGTAAGGCTTCACTGATGTGGGCATGGGATAAGATACGTGAAGAGAAACTACGTGCTGAACCTCGTTTGTTTTACCATGATGAGATGGCATTCCAATCACACCCTGACGATGCTAAACGTGTTGGGGAAATTCTAACAGAGTCCTTTGCTGCTGGCCCAGAGATGTTCGGTGTAACATGTATGGATGGTGGTGATTATGTAATAGGAGAAAGCTACGCAGATGTTCACTGATAATGCAGTAATACTGGTAGACTCAGACTCAATCTACTTTCGGATGGCTTGTGTAACAACCAAACAGAAAGAGATACGTGTGGGAATTGACAATACTATGAGAGAGATCCAACGTAACTGTGGGTCTGATAGTTTCCTCGTAGCAATTAAAGGTAGGGGTAATTTCCGAAAGGATATCTACCCTGCCTACAAAGGAACCAGAAAGGAGATAGAGCCTGACGTTAAAGAAGCACTGAACTATGGGCATAAGTACATGGTTGAGAAGTATTCTGCTGTTGAGGCAGATGATATGGAAGCAGATGACCTTGTTGCCATCTGGGCTGCTGAGTGTAGAACTGTTGAGCAAGAGTATACAATAGTTGGTATTGACAAAGATCTTCTCCAGATTCCTGGAACACATTACAACTTTGTTAAGAAAGAGATTACAGAAGTTGATGAAGACACTGCTAATCTTAAGCTTATGCTTCAATGTCTTACTGGTGACAGGTCTGATAACATCCCTGGAATTAAGGGGATTGGACCTAAGAAAGCAGAGAAGATACTACATGGAGTTCCTATGCACCGCAGGTGGAATAGGGTACGAGCTGCTTGGAGAACAAATGGATCCGGTAATCCGGACACTTCCAAGCGTCTATTAACAATGCTAACATCTTGGGAAGAACTAGATGACATTAAGAAACAAATTGAAGAGTATAAGTCGAAAGAGCAAACGTCAGTTCATCGGGATTCTGAAGACTGACATAGGTTGTACTGATTGTGGTTATGATAAACACCCAGATGCCCTAGGCTTTGACCATCTACCTAAGTATGAGAAGCTTCACAATGTATCTCGAATGATCTCTTGTGATAAAGATATCGGTGATATACTTAATGAGGTATTTAAAACAGAGGTAGTGTGTCATAACTGTCATGCTATCAGAACAGCAGAGAGGCGTAATGGAAAACCTATTCCAGATGAAACCACTATCAGCGAACAGGATGTTTGTCAGGAAGGGCAGGACAACCTACAAGACAGCTGACTACAAGAGGTTCCAAGAGGAGATGGCAATGATACTGATGGGTGAGACATGGGCTTTTAAAGATAGCCCTGTCCACTTCATTGTGTATGCTGGTCTTTCTAATAAAGCCTCTGACTTAGACAATATAATTAAACCTTTACTTGATACCTATCAAAACATATTCGAGGAGTTCAATGATAAAACCGTACAAGGAATTATCCTTCAAAGAGACAGAGTTAAACGAGGAAGAGAGTACCTCTGGGTTCGAGTTACAAAAGCAAAAGAACTTGAAGTGGGACTCGAAGCATTCAAAGACTCGGATAAGAAAGAATCGTAACCGTGATATGAAAATCGAAAGGGACTACTGGTGAAAACTAATTGTGAAAAATGTGGAAGCTCTGATGCTAACCACGTATACAATGATGACAACCCAAGAAGCCACTGCTTCTCGTGTGGAACAACTGTATTTATAAATGAAAGAGAACCAATGGAAATTATAGAAGACACAGACTTCCTTATGGACTCATCTATAATTGATGAGATTAGTACATACAGAAGCTATCCAATGTCTAGTCGTGGGATCTCTCAGGATGTGGTTGATCACTACAATGTCAAGATGTCTGTAGATGTTAATGGCAAACCTCAATCACACTTCTACCCTTACACTGTCAATGGAGAACTGTCTGCATACAAAGAGCGTAAGCTCCCAAAAGAGTTTCGTACTCATGGAGATTTTAAGAATGTCGAACTATTTGGACAACAACAATCAACATCTGGATTTACGTTGGTCATATGTGAAGGAGAAGTCGATGCACTCAGTGTCGCCCAAGCGTACAAAGAAAAGTACGGAAGAACCTATTCTGTGGTTGCTGTACCTTCTTCATCTTCTACCTCTTGTGCTCTTGCTCAAAGGGATTGGATAAACTCCTTCAAGACTGTCGTAATTATGATGGATCAAGATGAAGCTGGTAAGAAGATGTCTGACTTCCTGGGTAAGATGATTAAACCAGGCAAGGCTAAAGTCGCAAAGCTACCAGAGAATGACGCTAATGCTACATTACTTAAGCATGGTTGGAAGACTTTACTTGAGTGTGTGTGGAATGCACAGAGTTGGAACCCATCTGGTATCGTTACAGGTAAACCTATCTGGGATCAATTCATTCAACGACAGAACGTAGAGTGTGTACCCTACCCTGATTGTTTGAGTGGTTTAAATAGTAAATTAAAGGGGATTAGGCATGGTGAGATTACTCTATTCACTTCTGGAACTGGGAGTGGTAAGTCTACTATTATCAAAGAAATTATCTTGGATCTTCTCTCGAAAACGGAAGATCGGGTGGGGCTTATCAGTCTGGAAGAGAGCGTTGGAGATACGGCAGAGAAGTTCATTGGCATGGTACTCAAGAAGTCGCTTAATGAAGACACACCTCCGGCTGAAGATGAACTTAGACAAGGTTTTGAACAGGTGTTTGGAGATGAAAGACTCGTCCTCCTCGACCACCAAGGATCAGTTGGAGATGACAGCCTCATTGATAAAATCGAATACATGGCCCTCATGGGTTGTAAATATTTGGTCCTCGACCACATCACAATCGCAGTATCAGAAGGAAGTGACGGTCTATCGGGTAATGAAGCCATCGACAAGTTCATGTCCGACCTCCTCAAAATCGTCAAGCGGCACAACATCTGGCTAGGTTTGATCTCCCACCTTCGTAAAGCACAGGGTGGTAAGGCATTCGAGGATGGTAACATTGCATCCATCGATGACATCAAAGGTTCTGGTTCTATCAAACAGATCTCCTTTGACATCATTGCATTCTCTAGGAACCTAACAGCAGCTGATGAGTATGAACGTAACACTGTTCAATTCAGGGTGCTTAAGTCTAGGTTTACAGGTAAGACAGGTGATGCTGGTGCTGCAACATATGATGCACAAACTACCCGACTTCAGAATAAAGAGGTTGGTTTTGATTACATAACTACATAGGAGAATACATGTCAGCACTCCAAGAGATAGTTGATTACCTTGTCAAGAGGGTAGATGGTGTAAGTCCTGCACGTCGAAGACCCCACCTTGCTGGGCTCTTGATGAGATTGTCTGGAAACTATAGTGAACGTATGGAAGGCTACGTTGTTAAGAGTATCTCTATACTTCAAATGCAATTCACTAAGGATACCAGTTCAAGCCCAGCTGGTACCACCACACTCACCAATGCATCTAGTAAGATAGGTCAGAGTGTGGGTAAAGAACTAGACCGAGAGCCCCTTCCCTGGGGCTCTGTAGTGTCCATAGGAGACCTGTTCGTAGAAGCCCTATACAACCTAGGGTTTATCGACTTGTCCTATGCTAAGACCCGTAACAGCTGCCATGTGGTGTCTGCATCCCATAGGTGGTATGAGTTAGGTGTGATACCTGAGAGAGGTGGGAGTTTTCCCTTAGCCTCTACCAGTATCATACGACCCAAAGATATATCTGGTATGATACAACAGATCAATGGGGTACACAGGCCAGTGATCAAAGGTAGGGTAGAGGGTGATCCAATAGACCCTTATGCACCTTGGGTACAAGCCCTTAACAAACTACAGCAGACTGCTTGGAAGATAAACAAACCAGTATACAATGCAATGGTTGAGAACAAAGAGTTGTTCTTATCTACTGACCCTATCAAAGACAATGATGCTAAGGAACTCAAGCGTAGAAGTAAGATGGTTGAGTGGGCATTCATATCAGAGAAGGCACGTAAGCTATCAGAGCTAGAGGTTTTCTATCAGTACTTGGATGTGGACTATCGTGGTAGGTTCTACTATTGTGAGAGCTTCATGAACTTCCAAGGATCTGATCTAGCTAGGGGATTGTTTAAGTTCCAACACTCAAAGCCCATGACTGAGAGTGGGTTACAGTGGTTAGCTATACACACAGCGTCTGTCTTCAACATGTCTTACAACATCGATGAGATACCTGATTGGTGTACATCTGATTACAAAGGACACCTTGAGAGTGAAGGGTTAGACAACATCTCTGTTGACAAGATGACCCTAGAAGATCGTATCATATGGACCAATGAGTACATGGATGATATCATAGAGGCCGGTAAGAACTCACAGTTCTCTGGTCAAGCTGAGAAGAAAGTATCCTTCCTTGCTGCTTGTGTTGAGTGGTATGAATTTGAATGTGCTTACAGAGACAATCGTATACACATGACTAGCCTACCTATACCTATTGATGGAAGTAACAATGGTTGGCAACACCTCGGAGCAATCTCTAAGGATGAACAGACTGGTGAGTTGGTTGGTCTAATACCCTCAGAGATACAGAAAGACTTCTATGTGCAGACAGCCAAGGAGATGATTAATCTGTGTAAAGATGATAGGCTTAATGGTATATTGTCTAGTATGCCTATGAAGAGTATACGTAAGGGTATATCCAAGCGTGGCTCCATGACTAGGGCATACTCAGCAGGCTCTAAGAAGATCGCTGAGAACATGTTCTTTGATTGTAAGTCAGAGGACTACCACACAGAGTATGACATCACACAGGATGACTGTACTAAGTTATCTAAACTGCTGATCAAAGCAATTGATAAGGTATGTCCAGGCCCACTATCTACTATGAGTTACCTACAGAACCTAGCGATGTATCAATTAGGTACGCATGTAAAGGTAGACTCAGAAGGATACGAAGCTAACACTGAGTATCGTAGCCTATCTAAGATACGTGACACTCTTATGAAGAAGAACTTCAAGACTGATGAAGATCTCTATGAGCTTAATGATGTTGTGATTAAACTTAAACAGTTCACCACAAGTCTAAAGCATGGTAAGGGTGAAGATAAGATTGAGTGGAGTACACCTTCAGGGTTCCATGTGATCTATGAGAAGTGGATCATGCAAGATAGGAAAGCCAGAGGACGTATCAAAGGGTATGGGAATAAGACGGGTCAGGTTACACACGTAGCCCTTGTACCTACACGTATGCCAGACAGGAGGGGTTTCATCTGTGGCATGTCACCTAACTACATACACTCTATGGATGCAAGTCATATGGCTTTAGTTATCTCTGAGTGGGATGGTTCCTTTGCAGCTGTGCACGATAGCTTCAGTACTCATGCCAGTGATGTGAATAAACTTCTAAACCTAACCAAGCAAGTATTCATACGCATGTACGACTACGATAATTACTTTGAGGTTATACGTAACTTCATTACAGATGCTGAAGACGATGTGGAACAACCTACATTAGGCAGCTTAGATATAAAGGAGATTGAAAACAGTGATTACTTCTTCGCGTAAATCATACAACCAACTAGCACTTCGGGGTGTACAAGTAGATGATGATGAGTTCATTTCTGATTGGAACACTAACCCCCTAACTAAATCATCTCTAGATCCAGAGTTGGCTTACACAAAAGATCTCATGCCACGTATCATAGACATAGGTATTGCAGAAGATCTATCAAGTGGTGTTATAGATGACAAAAAAGCAAAACAACGAAAGCATGAGCAGATGAAGGAGTATCGTGAGCTTCTTGCAAAACAAGGTATGCTTAAATAAAAATAAAAAGGCCCCCAGGAAAACCTTTATGGTTCTCTTGGGGGCCTTGTTTTTTTTTTAGTGTGCGTAGTATTGCAGTGGAAATGTATTACCCTCAGGGTCTGTATACATCATACCACTATTCATCATCTCTCTCCTGAGTTCCTTCTTATTTTTATTAGTCTCAGCTATGCTCTTTTCGAGACGACTAATAGTATTAAGATGGGTCCTTAAAAGATTTCTAAACTCTTTAAGATGCCCGACAGTCGGAGATTGGGGTGGGCTTAAAACATCATAACCAACCTTAGACATTTGCTTAACTACAATGTCAGAAATAATAGCAGGCTCATCAAAACCACCACCACCTTTAACCTTTTGATTAAGGAGTTGGTTGTACTTGGAGATTCTGTTTTTAAAGTTAGGTATCACAACCCTCTCTGACCAAACCCCAGTCCTAGGATCGGGGCTCTTCTTAAGATCACCTGTCAACAACCAATCCATCAATGCTCTTTCATTAGTAGTTAGAACATCATCATTACTCCTACCCTGTAATGCTTTGTCAAAGATCCTATTAGATTCTTTAAGAGATCTCAAAGCTTCCTCTAAGTAACTCCAACCTTTGTCTTTGTCGGTGCCAATAGTTATATCCATCCAGTTGGTATTAACTTCCCTTAGGATTGTATCGTAACCATTAGCATCTACCTTAAAAGCATCATAGATAGTGTGAAGATAAGGAGCTCCAGGTGTTTTCTGAAGTGCAGACCAAGACTTGCCAGAGGCAGTCCTTGCTACCACAGCTGCATCGATACCTTGAATTGGGACAACAGGAGCACCGCCATAGGCGTACTCTGCAGGTATTGCCACATCATTCCGGATACGTTCAGCAGCAGCAGTGGACTCAGATTCATAATGTATAACTTCTGTTGGGCTTCTGAGCTTACCTGTGTTAGGGTCTATACTCCTGTATGTAGATCGGTTAGCGCCTTCAGATCCTAAACTTGCCATACCACCAACGTGTGTAATCATACCAGAGGGTGTTTGAAATACAAAAGGTAAGTTCATGATGGCAGTTTCAGCAGCTACGGCTCTCATAAGAGACCTTGCTTCCATTGCACCATTAGCAAGTATACCCTTAACAGATTCGCTGTACTTAGTAAGCATCTGATCACGGACTTTTGCCATTGAACCTACACTCTCATTTGTATAGTCTAAACTATTTATGGTATCTATAGCACTTAGATAATCGTGCGCTGCATCAATATCTTTTAGACTGTTTTTAGAAGGTCCTTCAGATAACACCCTTTGTTTTTCTGCTGTTATAAGAGCAACAACTTCTTCAATCAATGGACCAAAGCTAGTAAGCTCTTTACCATATCCCCAAGTCATGATCACTAACTTGGCAAGCTCACGATACTTAAACACTTCCTTAGACACTGTATCAGCTGGCTGTTTTAAATCATCTTCAAGATTAAAGGGTTTATCTATGATAGATTGAGTAGCTAATCTAATCAACGAGTCTCTAAGATCCCCAGAATCCAAAAGCTTTTCATCTTGAGTTCGCATTACACCTGTGAAGAACGCAGTCCTCTTGTCACCAAGTTGCATAGCATTACTTGCAGGGCCATTGGTCTTGCCATCCATGTAAGCATTAACAGAAGATAGGAATTGTCCATCACCATCTGGCCTATCCTTATAGTCCATGTAGTTAGCAAAATCTATTATGGTGTCTATGAATAAGTTACCATCCTCCTTTTTGCTTTGTATCTGACGGATTATCTTAGCATCAGCTTCGTTGTTTGGGTCTAGGTTTAAGCCATTAAACTTTGGAAACTGTGGGGAGTCTAGTGGTACTTTGTTTTCAATAGCAGTAGACACAGCCTCTAGCTGAGCATCCGTCATTGTAAGGGCCTCCCTTAATCTGATACCCATCGCACGAAGTATCCCCTTGTTAGACTCTAATAGGGCATCCCTACGAGGTGGTAGTGCATCGTCACCCACCTTTAACAAAATCATTGCATACATCTGACGTAGGTTTCTTTCCTGTCTGTTACCAGATTTAATAATGGCTGGTGTTGCAGAGCGTGTTACAAACCTAGCAGACTTAGCTGTAGTTGGGTTGACATATGTTTGCTGTGGAGTAATACGTCCTTGAAACCCTTGGACACTATATGTTAAATAAAATGCCTTGTTCCTAAACTCAACCAAACCATTTATCTCTTGTGCCAGTGTCCTACGTATCTTCTCCAACTCTCCCTCAGGGTTGTAGTCCTCCCCTGAACTCCTAGTTAAAGTACCATCAGCTATTCTTTGTTCTTGAACCATCAGTGCTGCATTGAAAGAATCTAGTTTTTTATTACCAACATTATTAATATCAGCACCCCAAAAATCTTTACCGTCCCTACCTGTTATTGCTGGAAGGCTAGTTGCTAATAGTATCTTAAGTCTACGAGAGTCAACCACATTGGCAACCTGTTCTAGATTACTAATAGCTTCCTCTAGTTCACTATTAAACTTCATACCTTTCTTGTAGCCAGAAGCCTGTCGTAAGTAGTTTTTACCTATGTCAGTACCAACCAAAGCTTTAGGAGCACTGAGTGGTTTAACCTCAACCTTTGGAAAGATTTGATTACGATACTTAGAACTCATCTCCAAGGCGTCTTCACCCCTGTGGGTAAGTGCGTATGTAGTCTGATCAAATGCTTTAACATCGGGCTTATACACAAGTTCTGGATTGGCATCTGCCCAAATACTTTTAGCAGCAGCTCCAAGGATCTCAGCTTCCATACCTGGAAGTCTATCTGGAGCATTTAAACTAAGCTGTTCAAACTGTGGATCTGTCTCTGGTATCCCCTGTCCCTTTAAAGAATCCCTGAGAAGCCGCAAGTATTGTAGGTGTATTTCTTGACCAAGCTGCTGATTGTTCTTAGCCTGTGTTAAAACCTTAACCTTATTATCCTTAGCTGACTCCGTGCTTGGAAGTAACGTAGCAGGTTCATCAGTAAACGGGTCATCTTCAAACTTTAAACCTGCAGCCTCATTAGCAAAGAACTGTTCAGTAACTGCACCCATTGTTTGAGCATACAACTTACTTGGAACTGTCTTATACCCACTCTTTGTAGAAGATGACTCAACATCCACTAACCCATCTGCCCTACTGATAGCTTGTAAAAGACTAGTTTTTTTACCTTCAAACACACCAGACATTGCACCAGCTAGGTCAGGTCCTGAGAGTGACTTAGTGAGTTCAAAAGCAGACGTACCAGCACTGTTAGGCGCTAAGTTAACACCAATGTTACCTGCCAATACTAAGTTGCCAAAGTTTTCAGTCCTTTGTTGAAACGCAGAATCACCATAGTTAGAACCATTAGTTTCCTTTAAGGCTTTGATATTTGCTCCCATTGAAGGAACAAACCCTTCCATTTGATTGCTAGGTACAACCTGATTTAGTTGCTCCAACCCAGAAGGTAAACCACTGGGATCCTGTAAGGTATCTACTGTGGACTCTAGTTCAGGGTCTACACGAAACGAAGCCGCCTCTTCTACTAACCCAGCACCACCTTGGACAGGGGTAACATCTGGTGCTACCTGCTGATCTCCCCCTTCTTCCATATTCAGCTGATCTTTAATGAAGTCAACAGGGGAGACTGATGTCCCCCCTTTAGCTACAGATCCAGTTGTTGTGTTTATTGCCATTACTGATTCTCCTTATTGTCCTTGTAGTTCCAACCACCACCAGTTAGAAGACTAGCTAGGCTTTTATTCTTATCTGTAAATGGTCCAATACCAGGAGACATCTTGAGTGTATTATACAAAGCACCCTCAACATCACCTTGAGCCAGCTTCAATGCTGCTTCACCACCCCTAGCTACATACCCTACAGTTGGGCTTTCACCAGTGGTTTGATTATACAACCAGCCACCAACACCATTAGATCGTTGACCATAGATAGGAGCAAACATGTCTATTACTCGTTCACCTGTACCGAATAATCCAGAAGCCATGACACCACGACGAATGTACTCAGGTTTATCCAAGTATGGATTACCAAATGTGCCACCATCATCATCATCGTCAAACTTAATAGAGTCTTTAATACCTTGAGCAAAGAACCCAAGAGCAATCATGGTTGCCATCAATACAAAAGTATTGTATCTCATAGTCGGAGTTCCTCGTTTGACATAATCATTCCACATGCGAGGTAGTTGGTTCGCTGTGAAGGTAGATATAAAACCTTGGAACTGTGTGAACAAAGCAAACCTAGGATCCTGATAGATCAAAGGTCTATTGGCTGCACCTGGAAGTGCTACTGATTGGTTGATAAAGTTATAGGAAGCTTCAGTAATAGTCTGTTCCCAGAATTGTTTCTTAACTTCAGTGTCCATAGCAATATCACCATAGAGTTCGTACTGATACATTAACTCTGCAAATTGTTCTACAGGTATCCCCAAACTTCTAAGTTTCTGTTCAGCCTCTTGTGCTTCTCGTGTTGCTTTAGTATAACCAAGATCTCTCATAGCAACAAGCTTAGAGTTGTATGATATGAAGTCAAATGCCATAGCACCACGAACAGAACGAGTGTAGTCTGTCCACTGCGTAAGACCGATAGCCCTAAAGAAAGCTTGCATCATCTGCTGACGACCTTCAGATGCCATACTAACACCTGATGTGGTAGCTGCACCCACTTCCCATTGCCCAAGCCCTACTTGCTGGAAGACTTCTTGACCCTTACTCCTAGTAACTATCTTAAGTATACCCTCATCTGTCTCATTCTCTACCTTCTTCAGGGCAGGTAAGAAAGCTGCAACAGCTTCCGCAGCAAATGTTCTGATACTTCCATTCTTCCCATAAATCTGCTCAGATGTTAATGCCCCCTGAGTCATAGCCATTTCGGGCAAGGAAGAAAATGTTGCAAGGGGTAAAGCAGATAGTGTCATCCAGAACATTACATTCTTTTGGAATCGCATAAGCTTCTTACCCATCTCAGTGGTAGGTCTCTTATAGTTACCAGCCATAGCCTCTAAGATATCTTTAACATCTGATGCCACCTTATTGACATCCGCATCTGAAACACCCTCAGCTTGCATCTTGTTTAGTAGGTGAGATATAATCTCTGCATCCTTACCTACATACTCCATTTGAGTTGAGTACCTAGCTGCAGACTTCGCTGCAGTAGCTATGTTAGCAAAGATATCAGACTCAAAGAAACCAGCATCATTAAACTTTGAGTTTTCAGATAAGCCAATGGTTCTTTTCTTGTGTGCACTTGGGTTTAATGAACCAACGTTAGATATAATAACCTCATTGTTTTCTCCAAGGACATCTGAAAGATCAGACACAAGTGGATTATCTATGACCTCATCCGTTATCCTCTGGGCTTCTGCCGCAGACATATTAAACTCAGACATCAGGAGAGACTTAAATAGTTTCTGATCCTTAGAGACTGCGTTCTTATCAAGACCTTTGTATTTAAACAGATAGTTATCAATGTCGCCCATGTTAGCACCAGCAATCACCTGATCCTTACGCATAGTGACACCTAAGTTTACCATTTGATTACCAAGGTTTACAATTCTAGATCTGTTTTTAATATCAACACTAAAGTTAGCCCAGTAAGCAGGATCATTAGACACTTTACTCCCATCAAACTGACCATTCGTTTGGTGCTTTGGATCATTTAATATTTTATAAATATCATTACTGATCTTACGCTTGCTTGAAGATCTAAAAACACCAGCAACACTCATCAATCCCATAGACTTATAGAAAGGTTCAGGCTCAGAGATGTAGTTCTTATAGGCAGTTACCAAGTGGTGTTGAGCCGCCTCTATACCAGAGCCCCCATGTAAGGGGGTCAACACGCCACCTAATAAAGATGCCATAGCTCGTGCAGATGCTGACTTATCTAATATTCTTTTTGGAATTGCACTAGTAACAGATGCCCTCCAAAGTTTATGAGCATCCATCACAGTTTCTGATGCACGTTCCATAGTGGTTTTGCCTTTATTCTTTTCCTTGTGTTCAAGGTCTCTGTCTACAACATTAAAACCTACACCAACACCTCTGTCTTTAAGGTTTTTGATTTCTCTTTTCTGATCTAGTAAGACTTGAGCATTAGTCCTAACAGTTCCGTGATTAGATATTTCTATGGCTGTATATCCCTCTACCTCTGAGGGTGTTGCAGCTTCACCATATCTTGCAGCTGCATCCATCCATCCCAACTGATCTTTAGCAGTTCCTGGAGCGGAGAACACACCGCCTAGCGCAGTACCTGCAAGAGCAGCATTGGTTATACGTTCTTGGAACTCTTCAGCATCAAATACTTTATTAGAACCCTTAACAGCTGCTAGATATCCAATAGCTTCTTGACCAACCTCTGTCAGTCCCTCTGCTGTAGCACCAACACCAATGGTTTTCATAACCCTCATAGCTGTAGCTTTAGCTTTGAGTTGGTTCTTAGCCATTGCTTCAACTTGTTCTGCAAACTCTGCAACAGCGACATCTACTTCTTGTTTAACAACACCCTTAGCTTCACCTAAAGGTATTCCCCTTTCCTTAGCTAACTTATTAGCAGCTTCTTGGATAGCCTGGACTGGGCTTTTAGACGCACCACCAAGACCTTTAAGACCAAGCCTATCAAGTACAGTCATGGTAATACCACCACCAATAGCAGCAGCAGCTGACTTGTCCTCGTTAGGCCCCTCCATCTCATTCCAAACCTGACCTGTGAACATACTAACAGGTACTAAGTACGATGCTCCAAAAGTAACAGGAGCTGCAACTGTTGCTGCAGCTGTTACCGCCATGAATGGGAGGGACATAGCCATCATGTTACCAAGGTACTCAAACACTTGACCAACACTTTCAATGTCTTTGTAGTTGTTAAGTGTGTTACCATAAGCTGCGAGCTTAGCCTGCTGCCTACGAACACCATTCTTTCCCCAAGTTTCTACACCTTCTGCACCAGACTTGTAACCACCGAGGTTAAGAACACCAAAGGCACTCTCTCCAACACTGGTCCAACCTTTATTCCAGTTGTCTGATATTGGGTTTAGGGATTCATTGTTAATAGAAACACCAGCCTTACGGATAGCCACACTATTATTAAAGTACTTCCCCATCTCACTTGTAGCTTGATCACGAGACATGCCTTGTTGCATGAAGTAGTTTATGTACTCTGAGCGTTCCCTTTCAGTCTCAAGGGTTCTCTTAAACCCAAGAGTCTTAGCACCCTCTTCAGCACTAGCCATCCTGATATCCAGAGCAGCCATGTCAAAGTCGTTGAGGGTACCATCCCCAGACAAACGATCTTCAGTTCGTTGAGCTTCATAGATATCCCTATTAAGGATATCCATGTTGCTATTGTATAGGCCAATGTCGAAGGCTCCAGCATTTAACATTGAAGTTTTATAGCTGTCACCTTCGTCATTTACCATATCAAACATCTGACGCTTACCAAGTGTATCCATCTGTGGGGAACCATCGGGGTTAAACTTGAGCTTAACATTAGTAAACCCTAACCTGTTGGCAGTTTCCCTCATGATGTCAGTGGTAGCAGCACCACCAGCTTCACCTGGTTTATACTTTCCGTGGATGATCTTCTCTACTTCAGCCGCCTCAATCCCTTCCAGTCGGTAGCTTTTAGAACCACTAGCGTTAGACGCTGTGTCTCCATCCACAAAGCTTAGGTCTGTCCCGTCAATATTATCTGGGGTGTACGCTAGAGCTTCATCTAATAGTCCCATGCTATTCTCCTGTTTTTAAAATTAAGTAGTAGGATTAGTTAGAGTTTTCTCATAGTTCTTAGCAGCTTCCTCTAAGATATATTGCATATATCCACTTTTACCTACAGCATTTCCACGTTTTGTAATCGCATTTCTTGCTTCTTGAGACAACCCACCTTGCTCTTCAGGCAACGACCACTTACCAGAGATGTCAGTCTGACGTAGCCAAGTTGAGAACCTGATTGGAGTAACCTCATTAAACTGTGGGTTAACCTTCTTCATTTGATTGTGTATGTTTGAAACCCAAGAACTAACTGTAGATGTCTCAACAAACTTTACCTTATCATCATTACCAATCTTAAAGTTATTTGGATCACCAGCACTTTGAGTTATCCACAACTGGTTGAGATATGGTTCTATTTTCTGCGCCCTCTTTGGGTTACCATTAATATCCTTACCACCTATAGCTAGATTGTAAGCTTCTGTCATTAGGCCAGGTACCATTTGAAGAGGCACACCATACCTTAAAGCCCAAGCCGCAGTGTCAGCTGCAACAACTGATGGTTTCAAGTCAGTCTTGTACACTGCTGGCTTACCATCCATCTTATTTGTAACAATGCCACCTTGCAACCTAAGCTCATCAAATGTGTCTTTGTAAAGAGAGATCTGACTTGCAAGAGCAGTATCAAACTCCGGAGTACCCTTGACTCTCTTAGGATCTTGATGCAACTGAGCTGGATCATATACCTTACCATTAGAATCTTGAAGATAAACAGAATCATCAGACCCCTTCATCTCCTTAAGCTGCAATGCTACAAAACTACCAGCAGCATTGGATGCGTAATAGGTACCAGTGTTACCAGTTTCTGCAAGAGTTAAACCAATAAGTTTGAGATCATTAGGATCAAGAGACTTTCTATAAGCCGCAATAGACCCCATCTTATGCTTACCATCTGAGATAAGTTTATCAACAAACTTCTGAGTACGAGCACCCTTAGCTTCTTCCCTAGCTAAATATGTCTTACCAGCAAAGGCAAGAGCTTGGTTGCCAGACAGACCAGTAGCACGACCACCAAGATACATAATAGCAGCTCTCATGAGTTCTTTAGTATCAAATAGATCCCCGAAGACGCTTTTGATTGTAGACATAGCACCTTTAACTTCAGGTGTAATACCATCACCACCCTTAGGATCTATCTCAGCAGATGCCTTTCTAGTAGCATTGTCCTGATCAGGTGTGGTTGTTGTCACTTCTTTAGGGTTTTTTTCTAACTCGGTAATTGCAGCTTCAACTGTATCAGCGGTTGGGCCTTTAGGTTTTATAGGCTTACTATAAGTACCCGTAACAGGATCATACGACTGGAGACGTTCACTGTTTGCTTTTCGCTTAGCTTCAAGGGCCTCAACATTGGCGGCTTCAATATCTGTAGCAGGCGCAAGTAGTGCAGCTTGTTGTTCAGACGTTAGCCTTACAGTTTCCTGGTCTCTGGTTGCAGTTTCCTGAACTGTCTTATTCTGATTCCGTTTTCTCTCAAACCTGTCAATATCTAGCTGTGTAGCCGTACCTGCATCAAGCTTAGCCTGTAACTCAGCCTGTTGTACAGCTAATATAGAAGCTGATTTCTCAGCGTTCCTTGAAGAAGTGTCGGCAACAAATTGTTGACGCTCAACTTCGGGCCTGTTACCACCACCATACAAAGCAGCAGCGTTATGTAAAGAGGTATCATAAACATTAAAAGATTCCCCTGCCGATTCACGAGCCTCAATTTCCGCCATTAAAGCTTGACCTAATACGGGATCTGCACGAGACCCCTGACCACCATTGACTGCAAACATGTTGTAAAGTTCTTCAAGAGACTTACCTTCAAATGTCGCATTAGAGGGCTTAGGGGGAACATACGCAGGACCACCACCCTTACCACTGTTTGCTACAGGAGGTACAAAACCTTCTACAAACACGCTCTGACCACGCTCTAATGGTGGTACAACTTCTGACTGCTTCTTATTAAACTCGTCATTAGCAGCTTGACGTTCCATATCAATCTGTGCAATCTCCGCTCTGATCTTTTCTGCCTCAGTAGCATTAGACTCTTGCTGTTGACGCATTGAATCATAGCTTGGGTTTACCGATTGTAAGTTAGTACCATTGAGTACATCCTGTTGAGCTATAGATTCGTTGTATGCTTGTGCATTAGCTGCAGATTCTTTTTCACTGTAATTCAATTTATCTTGAACAGCAGCACCAATCTCAGGGTCTTGAACAGGGTTACCATTTGTATCTGTAACAAAACCATCACCATTTAAGTAGTAAAGCTGACCACCAAGCATGGTTGGTCTGGGTGCTGGGGGAAGTTCTGTTGGAATACCTTGAACTTCAGGTACAGGGTACATAGACATAATCTCTTGAGTTGACATGCGAGAAGCCCTGTCAACGCTTCCGGAAGAACCTTGTAGTAATGATTCATCACTGTTAACATCTGGCATCAAACTTGATTCCGAACTTCCATCATTCAGATAGACAACACCACCCATGTTAGCAGTTACCATATCCTTCTCTTCAGCATAATCAGTAGTATAATTATTACCACGAAAGTTAAAGATACCTCCCGCTCCCATGTCAGCTCGTGCATCCCTAAAGGCTTCATTGAAGCTTGTAGGTACTGGGGGTGCTGCTTGTACTTGTGGTACACTGGCCTGCATAACTGCCTGTTCGACAGCTAAGGGATCTACTTGAGTGTTGGGTCTCATCTGAGGGCGTGAAGATGACATCGAGTCTGTTATCCCAGCTACCATTTGAGGAGCTAGATCTTTAGGTCTCATTTGGGGAGGGATAGAAACCATAGGTGCTACAGATGGTGTTGTAACTCCACCAAAGAAATCACCAATCATTCCAAAACTACCTTCACCATCCTTACCACCGCCACTAAAAAATCTTGGTACTGGTTCTGTAGATGTTGCTTGGGTTGTAGGTTGTGTGGGTGTGTTTGTGTCATCGCCTCCAATAAAGTTAGCAGCATCATTGGCTTTTTTCAGCCACATGTTTGAAAACTCACCAGCAGTCATGTTAACATTACCGCCGTTCTTAATAACCTTACTCTCTGTCATGTTTTCTACATCTAGTACATTAATAGATGGATCTTTTAACAAACGTAAAGCACCTGTTGCTCCTTGTTGATGTGCTAGATATATCTCCGCTGGTGTCGGTTCACGACCAAGGACACTTCTTAAATGAGAAGCATTATTTGTCAACAGTTTACTACCTGCATCTAGGCTTTCATTAACATCAAAACGGTTTTCAAGATTATAAGATTTAGCTGTATCATCTATAAATTGCATGATGCCACCAGCAGATGACTGTTTTGATTGGGCTTCAGGATTTCCCCTAGACTCAAGGTAAACAATGGTTTTAAGAGTTAATGGATCAATACCGTACTTAGCTGCCGCTAAAACGATGGCAGCTTCAACCTCAGATGTGTAGTTTTTATGCCACGCAAAACCACCTTTATTATAATTTTGAATACCACCACCCATGTTTTTCATTGCACGATGCTGTAGCCCTGCGTCATTCATTTGCTCTATCACAGGAGCAAACATAGTTGATGCTTCCTTGTTGAGGACAAATTCCCCAGGTGTTAGCATCGCAGGTACAGTATCCCTATTAGTTGGATCTGTTTTATCGATCATATCATTCTCCTGATAGTGGTGACTTAATTTCTTTTGCACATTTGCAAGATGTTGTTTTGCCACAAGAGCAAGGGACCTTGCCCCCATCGTTGAATACTCCAAACAGTTTACCTAGGCCAAGACCAATACCGATAGGTCCAAGAGCTGCCATTAACCCTGCACCAGCAGCACCAGTAGCAGCACCAGTAGCAGCACCAGTAGCAGCACCAGTAGCAGCACTTCCACCTAAGGCATTTCCAAGAGTTCCCATGAGACCTTCCTTAGCCGCCATAGAAGAAGCTGCAGATCCAATACCTTTATCAATAGCACTCATAGCAAGTTTAGATCCGATAGCTGAGAGAGGACTTGCCTGTGCCTGTGGTAGTGGTGATTGCATCAGTTGACGTTGACGTATTTCCTCTTCACTGAGACGAGAGTTAGCTATCGCTACCCCACCAGTACTTCCATTATTATATTTCTGAACACGACTAGGGTTTAGTGAGATAGGTCCACCGTTGTTCAAACCGTTGTTATAATTCAACAGGGAATTAGAATCAATTTTAGCCTGTCTTTCTCTAGCATCGTCAGCGTTTGAGTCTTCGCCAACCTTAACTCCGTTAAGCATAATATCCCAACGCTCATCATTGTTATAAACTAAATAAGATTTAGGTGCTGATGGGGCTACTGGATTAGCTAGGTTATATGCTGCATTGCGTTCTGCGGCAAGTGCGGCTAAACGTGCCTCTTTTTCGGGGCTGTCATTATCTGTAGCGTGTCCTGTTCTTCCGCCAGAAATACCGTCAGCATTAGTAACAAAGGCGGGATCTGAGCTGTAATTATTAACGTAGGTAGAGGTGTGGGGGTTCCAACCACCAGGAGAAGGGGTTGCTTTACTAGGTACATACGTTCCACGACCACCAAGAACTGCGGGGCCAAGGGTAAACCCAAGATCAGTTGATGTGCCATCACTGCTATACGATACGGCAGGGCCACCTGTCCCCCTTGGACTTGAGTCATAATAGTCCCGAACCTCTGGGAAGTTTGAAGGTGTATTATCAACATATCCCGGTGGACGTACATCCGTAGGCTCCACTATTGTGTATGGTACTTGAGTACCAAAGGAGTCAGTTGAGTAATAAACATCACTATCAGTGTAGCCTGTACCATGAACATCAAACACGTCAGCCTCAGTCTCATTGATTACTGTTGGGTTAGTCCCTGTTGTAGTTGTATTGGTTGTCTTATCCCTTATTTCCTTACGCTTTTTTGCAAGTTCACGATAATCTGGAACATAACTCTTCCTGACACCAGTATAAGACAAGGGGCCAGATACATACCCACTTAGATAACTCTGAATAGCGTCGGCTGCATTACCACCTGCAGGTAGCCCAGTTGCCACTCCAGGTTTAACAACTCCACCCTCTTGGTACTTTTGTATTATACGTTTCATTACTTACCTCCACCTGTTGAGGTGCTTGTGCTACCCAAAGCAGGAGATCCATACAGACCAAACAATCGTTGAATACCTTGATATGCTGCATCGCCTTCGTTTTGATTCTGTTGTTGTACAGCTGAACCAACACTACCAAGTAAGTCAGCACCTGCTCCAAATTGACCTTGGAGTTGTGAACCCGCACCTAAAACACCACCAGCCCCAGTAATAGCAGCATTACGACGATTAGCAAGCTCAGTTGCTGCCATCTCACCACCTACTCTCATGGCAGACGAATCCATAGATTGTTGTGCCCTAGCACCGCCGAGGTTACCTGTGCGGTTGAACTCTCCTCGTTGTTGACCTAGCAGTTCCTCAACAGCAGTTCCAATACTGTCTTTCATAGCAGTTGTTTGTTCCCCTAAAGCATTAGCTCCAAACAAACCAGTACCACTAGCAGCATTACGATAGGCTTCAGTTGCCCCGTAACTATCTTCTGCTATCCGATCATAAACACCACCACGTTCTGCAAGTGTTTTCTTTGATTCAAGAGAGGTAATCTGTTCAGGGGTTAACCCTGCAACATTCTCATAGGCTCCCACCTTATACATATCAACAGCACTTCCTAGACTTTCTTCTACGTAGGGCCGTGCCCAATCTGGTAATCCTGTTGTCGTTGTTGAATTTCCACCACCACCTGACATATTAAACCTCCTTCGTGAGCGTTATAAACGGCTCATTGTATCCATATTGTTTGAGGGCACGAGCCCAACCTTTGCGACCATAGACCACAGTTCTGTTGCAACCATTAAAACGTGCGAAATCCTCAAGTATTTTTAGTATCTCAGGGCCATGTGTGAACCAACCAGGAGATGTACAGGCAACTACAGCTAACTGTTTCTTACCTTCTATTTCTTCAAAGCGAGTCATACAAACTTCACCCTCTCCTCTTATCCAACACTGACCTATAGCACCTAAGCATTGCAGAAAGAGCCCATGAGATGTCACCATCCCACCGCCATGCACCAACGCCTCTTCAACTAAGGGCCTTAACTTGTGCCATTGATCTGCCAACTCAGGGCCACTTAATAGTCTTATCATTTCTTTAACTCCGTGGTTTCAAGGTGTCTGTTTTGTATAGTTGGACTTAAAGGAGAACCCCCATTAAGCCTAGCATATACTGAAACGACCCTAGTTCCTGCGGTGGGTGTCAATGTCATAGCAAGGGTTATCATTTGTTCGTGATATGTGTGTGTAGTGCCATCTGTATAGAATCCAGAGGATGCATTAAAGACACGTTGAGATACTGTATCAAGTCTTATGTCAAACTGAACCGAGTTGGCTCCATTCAAACCACAGTTAAATAGGATGGATGTAAGATTACCACTTGCGGTGATACTAATATCCTCTATCAATTGATATGTTGCAGTTGGTATTATACTAGCTCCAGTAAATGCAGCAAACTTACTACTCACAGCTCCATTAGCAATCTGAGGAGTGTTAACCACAAGGTTACTTATTTGAGCAGAAGCCGTAATGATATTGGTAGAAGCTAACTTACCACCAGTAATACTAGTGTCACTTAAGTTATTACCATCAATACCAGTTACAGTATTACCATCAAGTGCAAAGTCACCATTATCAAATGTTACAATGCCTGAGAAAGAAGTGCCTTCTATTGGGGTACTACCAGTATCTGTACTAGTTGTAGCTGTACCTGTATCGTCTGTAAATATAAGATCAGAGAAATAAATTAAAGTAGTTGAAGTTGCACTAGCTGTTGGGGCAGTCTCTGACCACCCTGCTGTTAGTCCAGAGAGTACAAGGGTTGCCCATGTAACTGTAGCAGTTGGGGCACTGGGTGCTCCAGATGCAGATGGGTAATACACTCTCCGAGATAAAGACCTAGGAGCTGGAGCACCATCATTACCATCCTCAGATAGCAACACCACAGTGTTCCAAGTGTTTGAATTAGTAATTGTATCTTCTAGATTTGAAACATATCTAAAAGTAATCCAAAGGTATTTACCACCAGTTATCGGAACTGTACCTGACCAGCCATTGTTAGCTGTTATGATTACGTTATCAATGTCTGTATAATCATAGACAACAGTGGTGGGCCTAGAGGGTGCAGTTTGAACTGTAGTTCTTTGATATAGATAGATTGCAGTATTACCTGTTGGTCCAGCAGATCCCACCCCACCCGTCTGTCCTTGGATTCCAGGTAACAGTAACCCCATATTAAGAGCTTGTGTTATCTGGTTTGTCCAAGAGTCTAAAGTAGAGTCACCGGTAAAGGGTGGTTTGATAATATTCATTACCTGCTGCCCCCTTTACTCACCTTAATCTGATACCCTGTAAGATTCCAATCAAGGGTTGTATCACTTGACTGGCTTTCAATCCTATAGTTTAAGAACCTACCATTAAACCTAACGTCTGCCTTAAAGTCTGTAGTAGTATCAAAAGGTATGGCAGGATTAGCTGTAAAGTCAACTACTTCTCCAAGCTTATCAATACCAGCATACTTAATGTTAGCTTTAGAAGAACCATCAAACAACAATGCCATACCAGAAACACTCTCAGTGTCAAACTCAGGACTAACTGCCATGCGCTTACGCTCCAGTATAGCCCCAGATAAGTATGCACTACCATCCACACCAACTAGTTTTGTAGGTGCTGAGAGAAGTAGATCTCCTCGAACAGCAGACATTGAATTTGTACCTGTGGGTAAGTCTCTTTTAGTCCACACATTATTACGATAGTTCCAAACATATACAATTGAGCTGGACCAAAACCAAATCTCATCATACTTGTTAAACCTAACTGATTTAATTGTTATGTTAGTACGAAAGAAGTTCCTTACACGCCCATCAGAAATAGACGAAATAGATCCAGGATGCCCACCAAATACATAGCAATCATTACTACCATACACGATATGCTTACCATCCACTTCAATAACACCATCTGTATTATTAACCCCATAGTTGTCAGTTACTGTTGCAATCTGAAAGGGGACAATAGGCGAGTTGGTCTGTTGAATGGAGTGGATAGAAGAGTCTGTGTACACGTAAAGGACACCCTGTAGCTCTGCTAGGTCTTGAATAGTTCCTGTAGATGCTAAGATAAATTCATCTGCTGTGTTAGCACCATTCTTAAAAGGGTTCCAGTTCTCAGGCATAACACCTGGAGCCGCAACATCAGAGGTTCTAACAGTGCCTGTAAGAGTACGACCACCTGTTTCTTTTAAGTTACCTGCAGCTAGGAGGTTACCATAAGATCTTATAACACCTGCTGTCACAGCCGTTACTGGGGTAGATGTTACAGATATCTTATAAACCGTACCACCGGAAGAGGTGTCTGGGGTAAAGTTAAATGAGTTATTAGAGTAATTAACTCCAGCTATTGTGCCGATGTCAGCTAATGTTGCATCTGGTGATACAACACCTGCGGAATTTATAGTAACTGTCTCAGTGTGTATTGGTTCAGCTGTATTACGAGGCAATGCGGTTATCTTAATAGATATTGCATTACCTGCACCAGGGTCTACAAACACAGTGTTTTTAACTTCAATAACACCGGCAGAACCATCGTGCTCAAAAGAGGTAATCTCTTCCTCAACAGCATAAGAGGCCCATCCAGGTAGTGCAGTTACCCCAACTACATCATCTTGTAGGAACACAGGTGTAGAGTTACCATTATTAAGGATGATATGATAACCACCATTAAATAGAGTGTGTTGCCAACTACCACCAGTTACTCCAGTGTTAGTACCACCTTGTGCTGAGACAACAGAGAAGCTATCATTGTACACTGTGAACACTGTATCAGACCCATTGTCTGTAATCACTACATACCGATCCCCCAGTGTAGAGGGCCAGTACGCAACGTACACAACGTTTGTAAGTGATGTTAGTTTATCAACATCAGATGGAAACCTTTTAACAGCTCCATCCCTAAAGCGAACATTGTGTACCTCTGAGAAGACATTAGGTGGTAGCGACACTGCAGGAGTATCTTGTACAAGACCAGCTGATGCTAGATCTGTAATTGGTATAATCTGTTGTGGCATCGCTACCTCCTATTTTAATCTAATAACTCACGAGCACTCTCGCTGCCCAGTAGTCGGGTCAAAAAAACACGCCTCTGCCTTCGCTCCGTTCTCCTCTGGAGTGATTTCAGTCTGGATCTCATCCTTCTCTTTTTCTTCCACGGTCTCATTAAAGATTCCGTAGCGTTTTCCAGAGAGCCTAAATGTGGTACAGCCCTTGGCCCCCTCTTTCCATGCCGTTTCGTAAACACGTTTGAAATCATCATAAGTAACATCATCTCCCACATTGCAGGTTTTAGAACAAGCACTGTCGATGTAGTGCTGGGCTAAAGTCAGAACAGCTAAGTGTTCATGAACTGAAATGTCATCTGCCTTTCGTCCTGTGACCCCTCGTGCAAAAGCATAGTCCTTAACGTTGTCGTAACGTGGTCCGTCAAAAGTCTGGATGGTACGCTCGTATGAATGTGAAAAGACTGGTTCGATTCCCCCACTGATGTTATCTGCCACGAGGGAGATTGTCCCAGTAGGCGCAATAGATGTGAGGTGGCTGTTCCTAATACCATGCTTTCGGATCTCCTTTTGGACAAATGCTGGGAGTGTGCGAATGAAGTTACCCTTTAGGTAGTCTTCACGATAGAGGGGAAATGCTCCCTTCTCCTCTGCAAGTTTTGCTGATGCGTAGTAGGTGTTGTCTCTGAGACATGCGAAGACTTTTTCCATCCATCGCAGGAACGGCTTAGAGCCATACTCGAATCCAAGCATCTCGCCTGCATTAGCAAGACCTGTAACGCCGAGTCCCATTCTCCGCTTATTCTTTGCCTCATCTTCTTGCTCCCGTAATGGGTAAATAGTACGATCAACAACGTTATCCATAGCACGAACAACATGAGGTATGTCTTCTTTGAATTGAGTAAAGTCGAATGTGTACTTACCATTTTTATTCTTAATTGTATACTTAGTGCAGTTAAAAGAGCCTAGTAAACAAGCACCATAGGGTGGTAAAGGTTGTTCACCACATGGGTTAGTAGCACTAATGTCCTCACAATAGTATAAGTTATTCATTTCTTGGATGCGATCAATGAATAAGACGCCAGGCTCAGCCCAATCCCAGGTAGATTCCATTGCCAGATCCCAGATCTCATTCGCAGAAACTGTTTCATGTACAATCCCATCAAACACTAGGTCAAAACTGTCGTCTTCTTTAGAGAGAGACTCCATAAACTTATCAGTAATGCCTAATGATATATTGAAACCAGTGAGCTTATCAGAATTACGTTTAGCAGTAATGAAATCAACAATATCCGGATGGTCAATACGGAGAACACCCATTTGCGCGCCGCGCCTATGACCGGAACTACTGATTGTTTGACATACTGCATCAAATATAGACATAAAAGAGATAGGCCCACTGGCTTGACTTTCCAATGACTTAATTTGAGTACCTCTAGGGCGTACTTTAGAGAAATCATAACCTATACCTCCTCCTCTTCGCATTGTTTCTGCTGCTTCTTTAGCACGATCCATAATAGAATCCATACTATCCTTAATATCACCT
>Ga0308011_10000326_pt1 | contig 26195 bp, 27 predicted proteins | sample Neamet177_FD_203144 | JGI IMG/M metagenome (GOLD analysis project Ga0308011, IMG submission 203144) | Marine microbial communities from water near the shore, Antarctic Ocean - #177 | ecosystem: Environmental > Aquatic > Marine > Unclassified | place: Southern Ocean | collected 2014-07-25 | reverse complement strand
CCAACTCCATATCCATGTGGGGGGGTTTGGGGGGGAATAAGCCCCGAGCCCCCAACCGTCTATATGGGGGGAAATAAATAATAAAATCCCTACACTGTTGGATAAGTAAATTTGATGAGCAGATTCGGCGGCGATATATAACTTAATTTACCAAAACAACAAAACAACCAATATGTCTACTGTTACTATTAAAATGGTTAGGGCTTTGTGTCGGGAAACTTGGGGGGCAGACTGGTGGGAAGTAGATTCCGGCGAGAAGAGCCAACGTAAAGCTATCGCGCGACTCCAACTTATCCAAGTAGCTTCTATGGGGATACGTGAACCCATTCTTCAAATAGAAGATGAACCCATTTTACAAATAGAAGACGAAGAGCAACTATGCCCCATATGTATCGAAGGCTTGGGCACTACCAGGACAACTACTACAACTTGTAATCATACATTCCACAGTACTTGCTATACTAATTTTATCTGTAGTGAAATGCGGTCTAGGGCATATGGGGATATAGCTTGCCCTATGTGTAGAACTACCCTCCACTCAATTAGGTAAGTAGTTCCATAATCAAATCACCAGGAATACGGTATTTTAATTCTATTTTACGCAACTTAGACGATTGACCAGCTCTGGTAGTACCTATCTTGTGTGGATGATTACCATAATACCTACACGTCTTCTTATAACACCTCTTGGGTTGGAAATTATCCTTATTTGTCCATATATGGGTTCGCTTCTGGATCTGAAACCCATACTGGCAATAGTTAACTATCTTTGGAACAGTATCCATATAATTACCCATTCTACCAGATGCTGGATTTTCTATGAAATGATATTTATGATTAAAATAACCAATTATTTCTTGGGCTTTACGTAGACAGGGCAGACCGAAATCCAACTCATCTTGGAGTTGTCTATCCTTTGTCTTGGTAAGAAACGTCATTTTACTAAACGTATTACAGGGTGGTGAAGCCCATATAATATCAAAATAATCCCTATCATATTGTGTATAATCCCATTGTAGTATATCCACACAATGAGTAGGTATATGGAATTTATTACAAATATCCACACTAACCACCGTATGACCTAACTGTTCGCATATTTTTGTAACCGAACCAGTGCCACTGAATAATTCCAAAATTCTCATATATAGTAAGTAGATTTATAAATTTGATGAGGCTTCATCGATTTGTATCAAATTTTACTTTCTAAATCAAACAATATGACTACTCAAAATGATAAAAAAGTACAACAATTAGAAGAAGACAATAAGATTCTACCCCAACACCAACTACTGTGTAGAGTGTGCGACCAACCTGGTCTGGCTAAGGACATAGCTGATGACCCAAATGATAATGAATATGGGACGTGTGGTGAATGCGAGGAGGAGGCTACTGTCCCACCTAAACTCGACTTCACCACCTTCATCCAAGCCAACACATTTGATTGCTACGCTGATTATCTGGCTTATTATGAGAAGGAGTGGGCGGATGCGACGCCGGACAAGACTTTCCCTCGACGACTGGATTAGATACATAAATTTGATACGGGATTAATGATGAAATATATTTTTTAATCTACAATATGGGAAAGAAGACACGCACCACCAAAACAAAGAACCAAGCTAAATTAATTGTAGACAGGAAAACTCTATCTAAAAAATTGAAAATCTATGACTTGATGGGGGTGTTATATTTAACCAATAATGCTATTAAAAAAAAGAAAAAACATTCATCTAAAGGACAGACCATAAACACGGGATATTACAAGTGCCCATGTGAAGCTCTGGATGAGTAAATTATAAATTTGATACGGGATTTGTAAGAGATATACAACTCAATTAACTAACAACAACAACAATATGCCTACTCTTGAAGGAAAAATGAACATTTTGGGCACACTACAAAATATGGTTAATGGGGCAGATATTAACCTTAAAGAGCTAGAAGAATTTACGACTAGAAATGACTACGATGGGGCGGGTAATGCGGATCGGGCTCCATTTGAGGCTATATATTTTAAAAAATGTGTTGACCAAATCAAAAAAGATATTGAATGCGTAGGGCAGTTTGCTTCCTTTTTCGATGGCAAGGGCTATAAAACATTGCTTAACATAGTTATCCGCCCAGAGATACCCAGACTGACAAAGCGACTGAAGAAGGCAGAGTGGACCGAGAGAACCCGGTGGTCTAATTTAAACTAGTAATGGGAAAATGATTCGGTCGACTTATTATTCCACATATTTGTAGACTTACCACTTCTTACCGTAACAATCGCTGGATATATACAGTATTTCGGAATATGCATTTTAGATATAGCAAAATCAAAATTTGAAGATAAATACGTCCCCTTTTTTTCAATATTTTCCAATATCATACTCGCTACCCCCTTGTTTTTAATAAAAAGTCCCCAAGCACCATTAATACGATACTCATCTGTTATCTTGTTTAAACCATCGGTAAAATCAACATTACACTTTTTTTTCAAATCTTTCAACATTGGATACTGTGCCTGACCCCCAATATAAATAAGAGTATCGGGTAAACTATCCACATCTAAACTATTTAATCTATCCCAATCAATTATCGAATCATCTTCGGTTATCAACACATTTTCTAGATTTTCAGTAACAATAGTATTTATTATTTTAATAAATCCTTGGAAAATTGCCATAGTTACAGAACGTGTTAATGGGAGGGCGTTATGTCTAAATCTGAATTTTTCTTCATTGGGGAGGGGGCGAATAGGGCGCCCCCAATAACCCAACTCCCTTCTAACTGGTAAATCCACCCAATATTTCCAACGATTCGCTTCTTCTGGGCTCAATACAATTACAATCATATTTTAATATAGATAGATATTAAATAAATATTACTAACGAATGATAGTAATATAAATTTGATGCGACGTGCCTTCGATATGATACAACTTACTTTCTAAATCATCAAACAATATCATACAACCTATTAAAATGGTAGGAACATTTAAACAACAAGCTGAGCTACGCAAGGCTAAGAAACTAGAAGAAGCACGTATAATGTCTACTGTTAGAATGCTAGTCGATATCCAGGAGGCATTGGGGGCAGTGGAGATTAATGGGTATGAACTGGAGCCAGAAACACAGACCATTCCACCTATCATTAAACAAAAAATGAATCCCAAAATAAAAACCATAGAAGAATTTAGAGCCAACCTAAAGAGGCTCGGATTGGATTATTAAAATAACTACACTATATATAATGAATTTGCTACCTCAATTTAGAACCCGGATCCTCAGAGATTCCCCACGCTACTTCCCCCGAAAACCTTCCAAGAAACAAGACTACGGTAGCCTAGCCGACCTTATTTCTATCCTCAAAGCTAAATTACGCACCACTAATATTGATCCCAAAAACAGCGCGTCGCTTAAGTAGCTCTGTTACTTTAAACTCTTTATTTTTCCTGGTAGAGGTGGCAATTCGAACCGTACTCCCTACCTTAGCCCTTTTGATTTTTCGTAAATTTGTAATACCTATCGACTTATCTTCTGGGACCTTGAGTTGTCTATGTAACGCACCCTTTTTGTATTTTATCTTTTTACCGCCTAATACTGCTGTAGCCATTTTAACCATTATATTCTAATTAAAGATTATAATTTATAGTTATATATATGGAACCCCAGCAGATATCTATTCCTAGAATCATTCGGTATTTAGAATTTAATACGCCCTTCTATAAGGAGCTCTTCACATCGGTATTGGAAGACTATTACGATGATCCAAGAAGCTGTACTATCAAAGACGTGCGATTTGTGCGGGACGTGCATAGTGCCGGACAAATATCATATAGATTTATCCACGATGAATCTATATAAAGGTATAAGTGCTATATGACTTAATATGAAAGGGAAAAAATATACAGTATATGGAATCACTTGTAATTGTGGGAAAGTCTGGGTTGGGAAAACAATCGATTTACAAACTAGACAGAGGGGACATAGATACGATTGCTTTAATGGTAACTCATATTCCTATAACTCCAGAATATGTTGGCACTTTAGAAACTGTGGATTAACACCCAAGACACTCTGCCTATTACCCCTAGAAGAGGAGCTTACGCGCTATGAAGCAGTTGAATCCGAATGGATGTTTATCAATACGATGGGAGAACTAAATCACGACCTTTTGTAAATTTGATAACACTTAATAACTATATTATATTATACTATAATAAAATGCCAAAAATTTTGATAAGAAACCCAGTCCAAGAAAATCTATTTAAAATATTAAAAATACCAACACCTGACGGTCGAGAGCTAAAAGACAAAACAGTTAATGATTTAATTAGTAGACTTAATATGCTCCAAGGGATATTTAATACGACTAATTTGGATTTTTTGAAAGATGTGGATACTACACATTCGGCGTTAATTGAAAGATATCCAAATGTAGGCACTCGGAAGACTTACGTATCCAATATAACAACCATCATATCCCCAATGGGCTATAATATTTGGTTAGATGGATATATGGAGGCTGGGTTAGAGTACAGGCGTATATTAGAACAATATGCCAAGGAAACAACCATGGAAGTTATCAAACAGAATGCTACTCCAAAAGAAATAAAAAATTGGGCAACCAAGGACGAATTATATAAAATAGTTAATAGGCTTAGATTGCGAATCGAAAGCAAGGGATACCACTCGCTATCTGGGGATAGATTTATGCCGCTTTTGAAACCCAAACACAAAAATCTAATTCGGGATTATATGGTTGGTACATTATACACAAGCGACTATACAGCTAGAAATATTTATGGAGATATGGAGATAGTAGCGAAATCTGACTATGATAAAATGAAAGGGTTGGACTTGATGAAAAACTATTTGGTTATCCAAAATAAGGACAATAAACAATTTTGTTATGGGAACACCAAAACTTCTTGGGTATATTCCAGAGTAGATAATACCAAAATCTGGAAAGGTGTAGTTAAAATAGCACTATCACCCAAAATTAATAAGGTAATTAACCTATACTTAAATTATCATAAACAGACCCACCTATTAATGAATACGCGAAAAAAACCACTTACATCCAACGGATTAACCAAACTACTACAGAGGATTTTTGCTCCTACGGGGAAGGTTATATCCAGTACCATTTTACGGAAAATATTTTATACCGACGAACACGCTGGGGATGTATCCCTTGTAAATAAAATACTAACTGCTAAAAAGATGGGTAATAGTATCGGGGTGGGGGAAACACACTACTCTAAAAAAAATATAGTATTGGATTTTGGATAAGCGTTAAATAAATTTTTTTATTATCTACCGTATATTTATAAAATGGTTACAAGTTGGCAAGAACATATTAAAAAAGTACGAGCGGATGGAAAATTTACCTACAAAGAGGCTATGGTAGCAGCCAGTAAAAGTTGGAAGCGTACTACCAAGGCTAGACCCAAAAAACCTAAGACCGCAAAGGTAGTGGAAACACCCCCGGAACCAGTCGATAAACCAGCACCTATAGAATAAGGTTTAAAGATATATACACTTAAGCTTATATAGATATAATATGTATAATGGATATTGAATCTATGATAAAAATTAACAAGGCGTTGGAATCATTTGCTAAAATCAAAAAAACCAGACAGAAATACTACACTTCTGATAAGGGGAAACTAGCCATTAAAGCTGCCAATTTACGATACTACACAAAACATAGGGAGAAGATACTATTGAAACATAAAAATGCTGTTATTAAAAAAAATGAATCCAAGCTGGATGTTATTGATGAAAATGGTATATAATACTTAAGACATATGATATTTAAATTTGATATAAGGATAATTTAAGTATGATATACATATAAATAGCAAATGAGTGGAAAGTCGAAAATAAAATCAAACTCCAAGATAACAGAAATGAATTATTTAGAATATTGTAGAATGGGAAATATCCCGGTATTCCCAATAAGGATTGATTTAATCGACTCTGGGAAATTACTTGAAGATGGAACACCAAAAATGAAAAAAAATTTATTAGCCTACGATATCCGTAAAGTAACTACCAACGATTTTAAGAAAGTGAAGTTATGTAAAAAACGATGGGAGTTATTTAATAATGGTAATCCACATAACTATAACGCTTTTGCCTCTTGTACCCGCGAGAACCCTATTATTGATGTGGATTGTATTTTACCCGATACATTGGGTGATAAACCGCACCCTATCAAAGAATTATTAAAAACGAATCCATATAAAGTGAGCATGTCCAAACCCTATGGGAACCATATACTAGTTAATCACCAATCTGGATCCAATACCAGGACAACTATCAAATTATCTAAAAATTTAGGAACACAGCCCGATGGACAGGCAGGTGTTGAATTTTTGGACGGGCTATGGGAATGGTCTTGGTTAGACGATGTTATCCACTTTCCACATAGGTCTACCCAAATACCTTATACTATAACTTACTTCCTGGGTAATACGCCAGAAGTAGTCGAGCCGCCCACCATAAATATCGCCGAAATCAAACCGTATGATTTAGAAGATATTAAATATAATTTATCCAAATATAAACCAGAACAATTATGCGATGTGCAACTATGGGCAGGTATGGTTAAAGCGTGTGCGTCCTCCCAAGACCCAGATGTATATGCCATAGTTAAAGAAATATCAAACATCGAAGGTGCTAACTGGGGTGGGGAACATATACTTAAATCTGCTTGGGGTAATTATAAAATTACAGATACAAAATATGATGATATATTTAGAAAAAAGTACTGTAAACCACGACCCAAGATTAAAGAACCCAAAGAACCTAAACTTCCAGAAACCTGGGACGAGATATTAGGGACGAATGACTATGTATATGAGAAATTTATGGATAAATATGAGGGCATATTCCTATACCAATCGAATGGTAAATCGGGATATAGATTACACTGGTATAATGAAGATGCTTGTTTATGGAATAACCACCACGATAGTGGAAGAAGTAAAATTTATAATTTAATATGTACTGAGCTTAGGGCGGATTTGTTAAAAGACTGGAATGAACGCCTTGAAATAGAATCATCCAAAGCCATTGATGAACAACAGCGCGAACAATACGCAGGTCATTGTAAGTGGGTTCAAAAAACGGGTGAGCGACTATTAACCGATTCGATTGTGTGTGGATTCCGAAATGTACTATATAGTAAACTAACGCGAACTAAATCCAAAGACAATAATGATATACAATTTAATCTACAACCGATTACTACAAAATACTTCCAATTTTCTAATGGGGCTTTTAATCTGGAAACGGGTCTATTGGAAAAGAGAACCAGGGAAATGTATATTACCAAAACATTGAGTTATGAATACTCTGATTTAGAAAATAAACAGGAACAATTTAAAATTATGAATCTATTTAAACAAGTCCTACCTGATGATAAATTTTTAGAGGGGCACCTGAATTGGAGGGGGCTATGTTTAACTGGGGAAATATCGCCACAGGTATTTGTGTTGAATATTGGATATACGGCATCTAATGGTAAAAGTACTCTATCCAAAATATTTGATGAGGCATTCCCAATATATTGTAAAAAACTCGGTACTGATTGCTTTGATAGTGATTCGAGTAACGCCTATAACAAGTGTATAGCTTCCATGAATAATGAACCAATACGATTGGCATATATGGAAGAATGGGGTGAAAAAAAACAGTCTACTAGTTTAATCAAATCGACTACTGATGGTACGTCCATAACGTGTAAACCACTTTACTCCGAAGAAATTAATATGAAAATACAATTTAAATTGGAAGCCTCATCCAATTCCGATCCAAATATGGGAGGGAGTAAAGATAACGGGATTGGAAGACGCTGTAAGGTATTTCACTATACATCACAATTTGTTGATGACCAGAGCCAGGTTGACCATATGAAAAATATATATATCAAGGATATAAATGTAATTAGTATGTTTGATAAAGATAGCTATAAACTTGCTCTATTCCATATACTTGCTCCCTATGCTAAAAAATTTTATAAGGATACCGAGCTTACTCTACCCGTGGAGTGCTCTAGTAATTTTAAAGATATTATGAATGATGCGGATGTATGGGGTGAGTATATGGAACAGTATGAGGTATGCCCAGGAGAGTGGATATCGAAAAAAGATATTGAAATGGAACATTCGATGTATGCGCAAAATAATGGGAAAACGTCTGATTTTCCAGATACGCGATGGTGTGTTATTAAACAGGAATTTAATAAGCGGGGGTTCCATTATAATAGCCAAAGAGTACTAACCGTTGGGAATACCAGAACAAAGGGCTATATGGAAAATATCAAGTTTATTGGACAAATTATTGATGATACCGAGCCACCCCCTTTCCCCTCCAATAAGAATATTTGTAGTGTTGACCAATTGGATTTATGAAATACCTAAAATCTAAAAAAACTTTTTCTGGGGAAAGTTCCATATACATACTATGTAGTAATAGTAGTAGTATAGTATATATATATATATATATATATATAATAGTATTTAGGAAAAAAAAAGAATTATAGGTATTTAGGTATATTGAAAAAAGCTATATATATTATAACACTATAATAAGGTTAAATATATCCAAAGGGGAGAGAAAAAAAAATTCCTAAAAATTATCAAATACCTAAAAATTATCCACTTTTAGGTATTTGGAAGATATCGGGTACAGAATCGATTTAAAAAATCAAACTATATATTATAATGATGAAAAAACCAATTGAATTATACCAGGAATGTTTTAATGCTGGATACTCGGCGGGAAACAACGAGGGTTATTGGGAGGGGTATGCCAAGGGAAAAATTGCCCCACAAATAAGTTGTATATGTACTTTGGATGATAGTAGTGTTGAATCGGAATTAGATGATATATTGATATCGCCCGAAGCTCCAGAAGTAGATATGAGTGATTGGGACGACTTATTTAAATTATTTGAAGAATCCGATGGGGATTTATCTAAGAATCAATTTTTAAAAATTATTGGAGAACCGCAACCAATTAATACTTGGGCTATGGCACGTGCACAATTAAAATCTAGGGGTTATGAATATGATGCTGGTAAAGTAGTACAGGAAAATTATGTTCGAACCAAGGGGTTTATCAAAAATATCAAATATATTGGAGAAGACTAACCAAACATTTTTTTATAATTAATTTTGGGTTTGGATTTTTGCTTTTTTACTGCGACTTTAATACATTTATCTAAAGAGCTACACCCTTTATGGTCGATATAGTCTGGATTAGAATGGATAGTAGTGGACATAATATAACTTACGGGTTTAGTACCTGAGCTGACTGGGGCAGGGATGATGGGTTTGGCTTTGACTGGGGCTTTGGCTGGGGCTCGTTTAGACATTTTATATAATTAAATAAGAAAAAATATATTTGACTATTATATAAATGAGTCTTGTACATCTTTCATCTGTAGGACAGGCGCCTAACGCATTTTATAACCAATTTCCAAATGGAATACAATTAGGATCTGATGCGGAAGTGTGTTTAGTAGGATATAGTGGGCAATTAAATGGTGAATATGATGTGGTTACTGGGGAGGTCTATGAGATTGCTATTAATGCGGGACAAAATGATACCATGGCATACCAACACGCTGATTTAACAGCTACTGGGAGTGATAAGCGCTTATACTATGCCCCACAAACAGTTAAAATCCAACCCGGTATATATAGCCCACCCGCATTGGCTGCCCATATGACACTTATGCTTAATATTAGTGAACGAATTACCCAACATAAAAACCAGTGGCTATGTACCTATACCGCGGCTACGTATTTAATGGATATTACGTGTAGTAGTGCTAGACCGCCACCCGGCTATATAGGTGGTAATTTTGTAAATTATGCCGGTGGTTCGATAGGTGTAGTAAATGCGGCGCTTACCTCTACATTAACACCAAATATGGGTGGAGTTACCGGAAACAATTACTCTTTTTTAGATACCCTACCCTGTTATTTAGGAGATACACAACAGCCGCCAGCTAGTATATTACCTGCTGGTATAAAAATGGAATTTACAACAATTGCCGCTACTGTAGCTGCTGATGTTGGATATTCGCTATGTTATGTTCCAGATAAAATGGCCACCAGGATGAAATATGAGGCTGGTGGAGAGGAAGACTATCCGGATTTTGGGGCATTAGAATATAATAACGGGGAAACTAACCCACGTAATGATTTTGCGTATAGTCAAAGTGGTGCGCAACAATATGGTTATGCGCCGCACGGTATGTGTATTAGTTCCGCTAGTGGTGAAATTGGAATTATCCAAGCACAAACGGGGCACGTAACTGGCGACCCGAAAAATCCAGAATTTTGGGATATAAATTGGACAGGGGTTAATATTAATTTAGCAGCACCTGGATTAAAAAAATTGGCTATTTGCCCAAGACAGTCCGCTGGTGCTGTTAATGTTGGTTATCCAATTATAGAATATTTATATGATAATGGGGGTGGCTGGACAGTACTTGCTACACAGGAAATAGATGGACCTAGAGCGTTACCCAACGGTAAAATTGTTACTTATCACTATGCCCAAAACTATTTTGCTGGTATAGTAATTAACCCAATAACGGCAAATAGAGTTACATCGCTTCCAATTACTTTCGAAAAAACAGACGACCCAGCTGTTGGACCACTACTAGATGGTAATGAATCATTAGAACTGGCATTTAAACCATACGATGATTTACAGGCTATATCTGAATTGGTAGACAGGGGTGGAATGATGGCTACAGCTAGGGCGTGTAATGGGTTGGGATTAGCTCTTGGATTCCCAGAGAGTTATGAAACTTCTATAACACCAGCTACGGTTGGGTATGACGCGGGCTTAATGGGCGCTTTGATAACAAATGGTGAATTTTCTAGTTTATTAATTACTTGCCCGTCGCTTCCAATAACGGGATATATCGGTGGTGCTATGGGAAGTACTTCTACTTTACTGGGTGTAGGAAGAGTTAGGGGGAATGCTATTGAATATGGATTTAGTGGGGAAGTCGCAGAAAATTGGATCCAGTTGAGAAACACCAAACCTCTTTCATTATATAGATTAAAAATTGAACTTAAGACCGAATCCAATGATGATTACATTGGATTAGAACCCAATTTTACCTGCTGGATTAAATTCCGGTCCAAAGCGTCGCATATCCACTTAAAATCGGCGGATGTTATGGGAGTTATTGGAAATTAAAAAAGAACTGTTAAAAATACTATTATTATTATATAATTAGTATAATAAAGAAGATGAATGCGCCATTTAAAAAACAATCGAATGAAGTGTTGGATATATTACCAATTGAAATAGATGAGGAAGAGGTGGTGGAGGAGGTGGTAGATGCGCCTATTTTGGAGGAGGCTGATGTATTTATAGATAAGCCCCCCTCGAAAATTAAAAAAAATATAACTTTAAATCTAAATGATGAAAACATACAGCGGCAGATAGCCGAGGAGGAAAAGGTAGTAGAATATCAAAACCCTATTAAGAAAACGCCAGGAGAACGTGGTAAAGACAAAAAGCCCAGAAAGAAGCGCCCGCCTATGTCTGATGCTACTAGAGAAAAGTTGGCAGCGGCAAGGGTAATTAGTTTAGCTAATAGGAAGTTATTGGTAGAAGAACGGAAACGGATTAAAGAACAGGTAAACCAACAGGCAAAATTAAATGTTATGGCTAGATTACCTCCCAAAATTCCCAAAACTCCCGCGACTTCCCCAGTAGACCAACTCCATTTAAAAAAGCTACAGGATGAAAATGAATCGCAATTTTTTAATTTACTAGATAAATGGGATAGTGGTAGACAATTAAAAAAACAAGCCAGGAAAAAAGCTAGTAACCAGGCACATCCAGCCGGGAGAACTATTGAGAAAAAACACTTACCCGTAGCTCCCCCCAATCCATTTGATAGTATTTTCAAATATAGGGGCGATACTAGAAGTACCTATTGGTAAAATTTAATAAATATAATACTTAAAAACTATTATATTAATTAAAGTATATGGCGGTTAAAGATATATATAAAATAATGTGTAAGTGTGGAGAATTTTACATAGGTAGTACCCGAAATTTAAAAGGTCGTAGTTATAGTCATAAATATAATTGCTTCCATCCAGAAGTTCCCCATTACCAATATCGAGTCTATGAACATTTTAGAAAATGTGGTATGAAACCGGGGGATATTTGTTTAATTAAGATAGGTACACAAGTTGATAAAGATAGGGAAAATTTTCTAATACGGGAAATGGGGGCTACTTTAAATATGAGTAATGGGAGAAGTTATGATAGAAAAGCATATTTTAGAGCATATAGAAAAGCTAATTCCGAGAAAGTACGTATATATAGTGCTGCTTATAGGGAAAGCCATAGAGAACAAGCGCGTATCTATAATGCCGCTTATAAAAAGAAAAAACTAATCAAAATCCACGACGTGTTGTCCACTTGAATTAATATTATAAATTGCCATCGAATTTTTATAATCCGCATAATTATTATGGCGGGGCTTACCTGTGAAATTTTTACCACCCCCCTGTTTGTTATGGGGAACTCTATATCTATTGTTGGGTTTAAATAGTATAGACGGTACATCATTTTTTAATTTATAGTAATAGTCGAAGGTAGAATCATTATCCGATAAATGGCTTAATTTGTAAAATATATCGTGCTGGTATTCCAAAGAACTAGTAATTTCGTAATCTACTTTGATTTTATCTGCTGGTACATTTGTCTTTTGCCTATCTTTAAAAAAATATATTTTAGACCATTGGGTACGGTCGCGGTGTTTATGCTTAGTACAAGACGCCTGGTAGGCATCGGAAACATACATATAATTACCATCAACTAAATTTTTTAAAGGGTCTTCCATATTAATATTGAGTAAGATATTTTATTATAAAATATAACCCCATAATAATATGGATGACCTCGATATAAAACCAATTAAAAATCCGAATGGTGATAGCGTACAACGTAAGCTGGTTAATGATGTATTACCAGATATTTATAAAGGAGCTATGGTCTGTATAGTAGGTGGTCCTAAATCTGGAAAAGGAACAACTATACAAAATCTAATCCATAGAGAATCTATGTATAAAGACCTATTTTCCGACGTATATATAATAAGCCCCACTATATATACCGACCAGACAGCGCATTATAGTCGTGTTAAATATGAAAATACTTGTTATGACCAATATAATGATGGAATTATAGCGGGGATTATCCAAAATCAAAAAGATAAAATATCTAAACCAGAAGTTGATACATCCTACGCAATAATATTAGATGATTTGTGTGGGCAGTTTAGTAAAAATGGTGGCAAAAAGGGACAAGCGGCTATACATCTTTGTAGTCGATGGAGGCACTATGTTAGACCGCATAGTTATGACCCATCATTAATATTATACTCGACCCAAAGATATTTTGATTTAAATAAAATAGTGCGGTGTTGTGCGACCCACCTAATGTTTAGTGGTGGAATCAAAAATTCGAAAGAATGGTTAAATATTATGGAAGATTATGCGGATTTATATGGTGGAGAAGGTCATTTTCAATCTATGATTGATAGGGTACAGGAAACGCCTTATTCGTGGTTATATTTGAATATAGAGGACGGTGTAGCCTACAAGAATTTTACAGAACAGTTATATCCATAAAAAATATAACCCATATAATATAAATGAATAGTAATCCATATGCTTACGAAACCGATTTAAGTCGCTCCCAGGGTGAATTTGCTGGAATGATTGGGAACATGCAAGCGAGATTAGATGCTTTACAAAAACCCGCGTTATTGGAAAAAGCTAAGGCGATGAAAAAACGCGGACAAGACCTGGCAAAAAAGGCACAAGATGTACAGTCCAGTATAGAACTGGGGCTAGGCGCGCCACTTGGTCCAGTGGTGAGTAAGAATATTATCCAACCAGCTTCTAAATATGCTGGAAAAGTTGCTAAGAAATATTTGGGTGATAGGGTTGAAAAGGCTGGTGAGAAAATTAAAGGTGTGGCACAAGATTTAAAATCCAAAGCGGAGGGCTTATTTAATAGAGGGTCTGCCCCAATTCGTGGAGTTACAGAACCAGAACCCATAACTAAGGGTGGTGAATTTGGGGCGAATAATATGAGGGACTTGGAGATGAGTGGTAAAGAGGCTAGGTTTGTTGCCACTCCAAGACGGCTTGCCGAGGGGGAGGATATGGAATCCAAGTACGATAATCAAACAGGACAACCTATCACCGAGGTAGATGAAACTAAATCCTCCGTCGCCGAGGGGAAAGATTCCGCTGGAGAAGCCGAAGACTTTACTAGACCCGGAGAGAGCGCATTGGGAAGACGTGTTGGTGGCGGACGAGTCGAAAAATGGAGTTGGGATGAAGACGCCCTGGACTCGGCTCCAACCCGCGCAGTTCCAACAGACTTACAGCCCTTACACGGTGGGGGAGAGGATGATTTTGTACTAGAAGCACCAACCCGCGCAACTCCAGAAGCGGCACTGGCACCAACCCGCGCAGCTCCAGAAGCTACAGCAGCTCCAGAAGCGTCGCTGGAATCTAATGTGGGTAAACAGATAAGTGGCTTACAACAACTTGGGAGTGGACCAGAAGGCGCAGTTAATGCTGCTAAAGGCATAACTGATCCGGCGGAAGCTCTGGGGACGGTGGCGCAAGATGGTGTGAAGCCTGCTACTAAAGCCCTCGTCGCAGGAGCCGAAGAACTGGGTGATGATACGGTAGATGCTACTCTTGGGGCGGTAGCCGGGGCTAATGCCTTTGACCCTATAGGTTGGGTCATTGGGGCTGGTCTTGCTATTGGTGGTTTAGTTGAGGGAATATCATCTATGGCAGATAGTGCCAAAGCGAATACACAAGAGAAGGTAGCGGCGGCAATTCCATTACCAAAATCCCCGCCTATTAACTTTGCTGGGAAACTTGTTGTACCAGTTAATTCGGCTGTTGGTCAAGAATAAGTTTATATAATTAAAAATTTAAAATATTATCTTTAATTATAGTATAAAGATGAGCCAATTTCCCACTATACAAAAAATCATATTATCCGAAAATGGAAACCAATCTTTCCAAGCCCGGGACACTATTACAATTATGTTAGACCAGAATGAAGTTGGTTTACTAAATGGTAAAGACAGTTACCTTAGATTTAATATTAAATTAAACGACGGTGGAGATGCGGGCCATGCATTTAAGGCAACTCTTGATAGAGCGGGTGGTGGAGGATTTTCGGTATTATCGACAGTGTCTATCTGGAATGGTAATGGGAGTACATTAATTGAACAGCTCCACGATATGCCTGTTTGGGTAGGTGTAAAAAATTACTATGATAATAGTGAAGGGTTAGAGAACCAGCGTAATTTGTTAGAGGGTCTTCAGGTAGCCGGAACTACATTCCAGTCGCAATACTTTAAAAATCAGGCAATGGGAGTTGTGGATTTTACTAGCGTTGAATGCGTACTTCCTATGTACCAGTCTGGGATATTGTATGGCGATTCGGCTTGCCCTATTGCCGCTTTAGGGGGTTTAATGATTAAAATAAATCTGGCTGGTGCTCAGAACGCAATTGTGGCATTAAATTCGAATGGGTTTATTATTGATAGATTAGGGACGGGTCTGCCATTAGGGGCAACGGGAACAGCCGCCTTTAATCTTCCATATGATAAAGCCCAGCCCCCGATAGTTGCTGGAGAAGGAACTGTTAATCAAAATCTACCAGTCTGCTTCGAATTGGGCGCAAATATTGCCGGTGGTGGTGCTGCTATAACCCAAATTGAAGTTAAAGGCGTTGGCGCACCTGCTGTTGGTATACCTACCGCAGCTGCTATAGCTAACTGTAGGTCCAATGTGCTTGCTCCGGATGGTGCTACTGTGCCCGCAGATTTTCCTTGGGTTGTGGGTTCGGTGTGTGGTTATGTAGATGACAATGGATTAACCGTTAATTGTGGTGAAATTACCGCCGTTACTTGGGTGGGAACTAATTTTGTAGTAGCGTTTGCCGCTACGGTAGGTGGGGTAGCTACTGCTACATTTGCCAATCATTGCCCGTGCTTTGTACAATTATCAAATGGTGTTAATACAGCTTCATATACATTAGAAGATGTTGAATTTATAGCCAGTGTAGTCCAGCCCGATAACCGATATTACTCCGCTATGATGAATAGTATGAAAAGTGCGGGTGGTTATTCGTGGGATATATTAACATTTTCATTATATAGAAATAATTTAATGAAACAGATTGCCCAGTCCCAGGAATTAATCCCAACTGTAGAACACAGAGCCCGTGGTTTGTTAGAAGCCCAGATTTTCCCAGTAACAGCTTGGAATACTGCCTATAATCAACCCATTTCAGATTATATGCGCGACTACCAGTATGTGATGGGGCAAACTAATACACCTCTATTAGCTGTAGAAGTTAATCGTGAATTTGATAGTGGGTCAAATGCATGGAATGCGACTGCGGACGAGGAACGCCTAAAAGCGTTAGAGTCCAGTAAAGTTACTGTTAGAAGTGAATTACATCCCAGTGCGTGTATGGTTACTGGGCGTGAAGTATCCAAGCGGGGATACAGTGCCAATTTAAATACTACCGAAGTTAGATATAATCAGGCGTGGGGTGTTGTAGATGGCGCGCAGACGGTGATGCCCCAGAAAAACAAAATCTTAAACACGTACGTCTATCATTTTAGAAAAATCACAGCTACTCCAGATAATGTTAGAGTTGAATTTTAAATCGATAAATAACCCCTAATTTAGAATATTTTGTTTATATAAAATATTATGGATAATATCCGAAAAATACAAATTTTCCCGAGTAATAGACCCAACGCAGGTTCGGTCTACAGTGCCAAAAATGGCAACCCACAAATTAATTTTTTGATAGGTAATCAACCAGCCTATTTAGATTCGTCTACTTTAACCCTATCTTATCAATTAGAATTATTTGATGCGGCGGGAGTAGCTCCCAATAATAATGACCAGCGCAGTACGGGTGTAGCTGGTGAAGTTAGAACCAATGCTTTATGTGGCGCAAATTCAGTATTTGAATCTATTAACATCACCAATGCTAACAATAATGAATTAGAATTTGTTAGAGCCTTACCCAGACTAGCTGCCACTATAATCCCATATAGAAGTAATTTTGATGATTACGCCAATGATATCCAATATAGTTTTGGTGCTACCTCGAATACGGAGGCACAGGGTATGTTTGATAATAGTCCCAGACAAATATCTGGACCATTGCTCGCTGGTATGTTTTTGGGGCAAGATTTAATCCCACTAGGTGACAGAGGTGTCGGTGGATTAAATATTACGTTAAATATTGCTGCTAGTATAGAGGCGTTATTTGGAGCCCAGGCGGCGGGTGCCTATTACCAGATTACCAACCCTACTTTAAGATGTACATTAATCCACCCCGCTAGTGGGCAATTACCGATGATATCCAATTACCCCTATTTGGCGTATTCGAGTTATTACAATACCTTATCTACTTCAGATGAAACACAAAATATTAACACCAATCTAAGTAGTGTAATTTCGACATTTACCAATTTTGTACCCACTTCTTGGATTGCGAATAGTACAGTTGATGGCAATTCCACCTATGAATTAATGGATTCCGCCGCTGTGAATCCAGTACTTACCCAAGTTCCTATTGTAAGATACTCTGTGCTTAGAAGTGGAATACAATACCCATATTCATTCCAGGTAAATGAAACCAATAATGTACAGACAACTGCCCTGGGTAATTACCAAGTGGTCTATCAAGCCCAGTTACAGAGAAATGCTTATACTGGCGTTGCGACCGCTTTAAACCAGCTAACTAATACATTAGTGGGTAATATTTCACAGAGCACACAGGCTATGACCCCTCTTGCGCCGATTGACCAACATTATAATTCCCAGGGCTTAAAAGCGTATGCCATCGCGGCTCGCTATGACGGGCTTGGGATTGGGGAAGGAGCTAACTTTGTTGGAAGACCGTTTTCACAGAGAATAGAGTCGAGATTTACGCCTTCAACTGGACAGCCCTGTTCCAGTTTTACCTATATGCTAAGTAAGCATATGATTAGCTTTGATGACCGGGGCAGCGCTGCCCTTGCTAATTAGAAAATTACAATAAAATTTTAAAAATGATTTTGAAAAATATTTTTTTTATTTAACTATGATATAAATGCCAATACCGAGAGCTTTACGAAATGACTTACAAGAAGATGGGAGTGGACAATCGCAGTTTATTGAGAGTCGCACCATAAGACCACTATCTGGGTGGAATGGTTCATCGCAAGGTAGAATTGAATTCCAGCTACCTCGCCAAGGAATACTGGACCGCTCCAGTTATATCAAACTTAAGGTAACCGGACCGTTACCCCAATCCAGATTACCATTATGGGCAGGTGTATATTCCATGATTGAAACTGCAACTTTACGAATCGGTGGTACAGAAATCCAGACTAGACGTGGGTTTGGGCATCTTAGCACACTTAAAACATTTTACCGAACCCCCCACGACCGAAATAGACGGCAATCAAAAAGAAGTGGTAATTTTAGTGGATTAATGGTTGATGGGACAACAACCGGCGGTACTAATAGACCGGGACATTGGGGCGTGGATTCGGGACAGGGTTGGGCAGATGCTCCTACCGTGGATACACGTAATATTACAACTGGATATAATATGACCAACCTTGCCGCAACTACTCCAGAATGGGTAATCGACCTGGCTACCCTATTCCCAATTTTATATTCGAATAGTTTACCTCTGGGTTTATTAGATGACCATATTAATATTATTTTGGATTTATCCCCAGATTTGGTACAGGGACAGCGTGCTATTATGGATATAAGAGAAGGGGCAGTTGCCTGGGTTGCTGGTACCACTGTGATTGAACCTAGTTTACACGTTGATTTAATATTTTTCGATGACCCAATTGGGGAGGTAACGACTATGGATAAATTATCCGAGGAGTTATCAAGTGGTGAAAAGCTTGTATTTACAGATGACCAGTATATTACATTTAACCAACCGGCTAATACTGGGGCTGCCAACCTACCGGTAACTAATAAGGTTAGTTTAGGTTGTGATAATCAAATAGTGCGGTCCGTAATGATTAGTTCCCCAGAAGCTATTGTTTATACGAATCCGGCTACTAGTGGTAATCAATTACTTGGGCAGTATTATTCCAGTGCTTCGAGAACAGAAAATTCCATACAGCTTACTGTAAATAATCAGCCAATTTATCCATCTCCTGTGGGAACCGATTCCGAAATATGGAACGAATTGTGCCAAGTGATGCCCACTAAATTTAAAATGAATAGTGCTATATATTCCCATTTTTCCCAAGTAAATGCTGCGACTGGTGTAGACATTGGGGCTTCCCAGCGATTAACCGATAAGACGTTATATGGAAGACCCCAGACACGCCAACAGGGTAATGGGCATTATTATGGTATAAATTTATCTAAACCCGGACATAGAAATGTTGTAGGTGCTGGAGTGCCTATTGGAAGAAACCCCGTATTACTTGAAATTACCGATACCCAGATGCCTAACTTAGAGCCGGGTAGTTTTGGTAAAACTTATCATATTTGGGTAACAACCGAGCGATTACTATCTATTGTGGGAGGAAGAGTAATGGTAACTGGGTCGTAAATTATAAAGTTGTATAATATATATGATAAGTTGGATTAGTTTATTTTCTAAATTAGGATTTTGTTGCTTCGGGCGACGTAAGTTTGTAACTTTAAACCACGAAGATTTTTAAAAATAATAGGGTATAAATCATTTTTAAATATCTGTGTATAAATTAATATGGAAGCAAGGGACATTGGAACAATAAATGGAGTACAGTCTTTTTTAATTGAAAGTAATAGAGCTGGTTCGGCTATAGATGCCGGTGCTCCAGAAGCTAATAATGGTCGTTGGACTAGCCAGACTAATATAGATTTAAAACGGGGCGATAGAGTATCTGTGGAATGTGTGGCTATAGAATCTACTGGCGCGAGTAATAGTGGCTCAACTATTGAATTTTCTGGTAAAAATATAAAACTGGGTGATACTATATTACCATTTTCAGATGACCAGTGTGTTTTAGAATTTAATTTTTATATGTTAAATAATTCCCATAATACAATTAATTTGCCAATTAAATTTAAAAATACTGTGAAGGTGGATACGACTACGAATACTCCACCTCCAGTGATACCTGCTAATGTAGAATTAACTGGGTGGGAATTTTTAGTCGGCTGGGGTCCAGATCCAGCTGGTCCAGGTCCATTTAACCTGTTGATAAAGCCATCATATACAAAATACCAACAACAAGTTAATAAGGGGTATTGGGGTGGTATTAATGCGGAATATGCCACTTCAAATGGTGGTGGCACTGGTGTATATAATACTCCAGCATTAAATAATATTCCAAATACTACGAACCAAAATGCCCCGTGTGATTACCAGTACCCAGGTTGCTCTTTTCAGTCCCAAGCTGGATTTAATTTTAATCAGCCTGTTCCAGACCCACCCAATGCCGATATTAGAATAGTATCATCCTATGATTTGTATGAATTACGATTAGATGATATTAATGGTATATCCCAAGTAGTTGTTGGTAATCCAGGTGATGAATATGATACTATTGTATTACAAAACCACGCAGACCTACTCCCAACATTCCCGGCACCTGCCGCCAATATACCCAATTTACGAGTAGATTACGAACCCCAACAAACTCCTATGCCTGGGGGTTATAGTTTTCAAGGTAAGAATTTACCATTCGCACAGGGATTTAGTGCCTGCTTCGCAGATAATAGTAATAGCACTGCTTCTGGTGGGTTTATACCCCCCCACGGTAAAGCTGGTAAAGATATGTCAAACCCAATCATATCTTGTACTAGCTTTCGTCCAGATGATACATCCGCTAGTCCATATCCCCCGGGTATATATAGGGCAGGTATTAGGGTAGTTAAATCTACAGTTCGGGTTATAAGTGTGGTATTTAGTACGCCAGGTATTATAGCGTCCACCGCACAAATACAGGTAATTGCCGTAGTTAATGCCCCGGGTACGCAAAATCCCTATAAAGCGGCACAAAATCCCGATGGGTCTACTAAAAAATTATACGGTGGTTATAATTCCCACGACTTAATACTACCACCCGCCGACCTTAGTACCGGTTTTCTACAACCTTGGGGCACACCTGGGACGAACGGTTATCATAAACAGGGGAGAATGGGTATTGGGCTATATAACCAATCTGCTCAAAATGTAATTGTAAATGGTTATGTGGCTCCAATTGGCAGTGCCGAAGCTCTTGAAATAGATATGTGTAAGCCAAATGTACATTTTAGAGGCGGGAGTTTATTATGGGAACAAACTCGATGTTATGGCAATATGAATGCTGCTGCCGATGTACCCCAACTAACAGCTAATAATTTGGGCGAAGAATCATATGGTTTAGAATTATCCACTTGTGATATGCGAAACCATAAGGATAATAACGCTTATATTATGACTAGACCGGATTATATGGGACCACAGCCACACCCAAATGGGGAAGGGCTATGCCCAGAGCTCCAACCACTATCATGCTTCGTGCACGTTAAGGCTGGGAGTGCGTTTGAAGATGTAAGTAGTTTGGCAGATATATTTACAAATGCCTTCCACGCAATTAATAAATTATTAACTACCCAGGGGACGGCTTTACAGAAATACATAGAAAACAGCGAATATCCATTTAATAAAAAAAATCAAATATTCCCCCTATTTAGCGAGGGCTATTATGATAGCTCGAGTCTAGAAGAATCAGCTGTCCCCTATCCAGCTACTTATAAGAAGTCGGCTTTATGGACGCGGGTAGCCCCAATGTGGTTGGGTAATTGTATTAAATGTATCCCTGCTAATTTTGACCCGGGAACAGACTGGAAATATCAGGAGGGTAGCCCATATATATATTGGTATAATGATATTCGGGATTATTTAAAGGCGGGGGCGAATGGTGACTGGTGTTGGAACAATACACTTTATGGTAATATGGGTTTACGCGATATGGCAAAATGCCAAGCTGGGGATAAGCTATGTAGATTAGAGGTATGGGATGGAAATACGATAATACATCCATATAGGGATATTGCGAGGTCGGTAGTATTAAATACCCAATTAAAAAAATCCGTGTGTAAGTCGGTAGCTACTGGTAGTTCCCCGTATCATTTTCCACCAGAAATGCTTACTCCCGGCGCGGGTGTGCCAGGATATATTAGAAAAAATCCCCCTTTTCAATTGAATAGTACGTATTTTCAAAGGGGAGAGGTAATATATACAAATATACAATATCAAAATGATGGATGGGAAACTATGCCTGGAGCAGACGCAACCACCGCCAGTGGATATGCGCTTAATGCGACTAATGAAGAAATACAAAAAATTAAATTGGTTAGGTATAAAAATCTTGACGATATCCAGTGGGCAATGAGAAAGAAGGAGCGCTATATGATACAGAATAATCCACACGCGATAAATGGGGCTGCGAAACAAATCGCACAGCCTTGGTGGGTCTATGATATGGATTTGGGAATGAGTGATGGTTCCCAGCGATTAAATAAAAATACGGTAGGTGCCGGGCAACCAATCCCATATGAACCAGCACCCGGACCACCTTGGGTACCGCCTACAGTACTAAATACTGTAGACCCGGGTAAATTTGGAATAATGACCCCAATACAGACAAATTGGATGAGAGATTTTCCCGCATCGGCGGGGGGTGCGCTAAACCCGGTAACTCCAAATCCAGCTGTTGCGCCCGCATATTTAGCGTGGGCTGGAGTGGGAATAACCCCGTACGCAACACCTTTCGATTTACCAGAAGGAAGTAGTTATATTACACCCAGCCAATGTATAGCTGGGTGTGGCTCAGAAGTTAATTACCAACAGTCTAAAAATCTTGGTAATTTAGAAGTATTTTCAAAATGGAATCCGAGATGGGAAGTATCTGTAGCTACCCAATCAGGAGAACCCATCTATGCCCCATTTCAAACACCGTATGCCCCAATTGGGGATTTATACGAAGTAATTCCTATTGGGGTAGGCGCGTATGCCCAGTTACATACTTTTGGAGCTAATCCACAATGGATATATGATTATACTCCCTCCAAAGAGCGTAATATTGGGGCATTCCCATACCAATATCAGGATGAAGATGGAACAAGACACGAGTTAGTAGCCTATTGTGTATCAAAAGAATATAATGCCCAATCGGATGTGCCTTCGGAGATAGGTGTAGTACAGACGCGTGGTACTTGGGAGATGGGCGACCTTAACTGGGGCGACTTCATTGGGTTTAGTCCACAATTTGGATATGACCAACCAGCTATACTGCCCATTAATAATGATTATATACACGGACAAGAGCCCCTTTCCTGGGATATTAATGACGGCAATGGTGTTGTTACCAGGCAACCTGATCCAAGATGGAAGGCAAATAATTTAAATAGTATTTGGGTAGGTGCGTCTAATGCGAAGATGCTATTTGACCAGGGTAAAAATCGATTTGAATTGGGTGGATTATACACAACAAATCTATTATCGGCACTTAATGCTGGACCAGTGCCCTCCGGCGACCCTGCCAATACCCAAATTGGTGAAGCTATAGCTACTTTAAATGGGTTACAAAATGATGGGAATGTAGCCCCAGCCGGTACAAAACAGGCTGCGTGGGCGCCACAGACTTCGGCGATACAGCCCATACCAGGTGTTTGGGATTGGGATAATAGAAACCAGGGCGTAGAGGACTCGGTAACAGGCATATGCCTTGCTAATATCTACCATGCATCGGAAGGTTGGGTTCCACCGGAAACCTTGAATCCACAGAATTTAACGAGTCCATATATGAATAATATTGATGGTAGTGGGGCAGATGTTAATCCATATTCGAAAACTACGACAAATCCACAAGATTTTCTAAATCAAACAGCCGAAAATTACCAGACATTTAAAGATACATTGGTGTTGGCAACGGCGGACAATTTCGAAGGAACTATATTAAATAAAATGGGATTCGAATTTAACCAATTATTGCCTTACCAGGGGTCCCAAGAAAATAGATATAGTGAGTGGACATACGGCAAGGATAATATAACCATACAAGACCAGGGGGTTAAACCACTTATGTTAAATGCGGAGTTAGATACTGCGGCTACACAAAATTTAAATACGTATGCGTATGTAAAAGGGACAGTAATGCGCGCCGGCTTTACCCCACCGCCCCCCGCCCCCCCCGTTCCGGAGATTCCGCCGCAATTTGGTAATTTACCATTATATGGCTTCAAAGACGCAGATGGAACACCATTATATAGGACTGGACAATTAAATAATCAGGAGGTTAATCTAGATGCGACTATAGGTGCCGTATTAACAGCTAGAAACCAGCCTTCATTATATGCGTGCCCCTATTATATAATTTTAACGGATATGGTAAGTACTTCTTTCCAGAAGGGACAGATGGCTCAAAATGCGATTTATTATGGATTAAAATCGTATAGTGCCGGGCAATATTTTTATGTGTATGCTTCTGGGTATTCCCAATTGGTACAGGCGGATAGGTTAGTCCAGTCGATAACTACGGAACTTAGAAACCCATTAACTGGGGAAATTGCCAGAGTGGGCAAGAATTCGTCGATTATTTATAAAGTAGAGCGTGATATATCGCTACCACCATTAACTATGACCGGCGACGGTGTTCCCATTGAACAGCAGGGAAAAGAACAACAAGCTGGTGAAGAAAATACCGAATTTTTGAAAACTCTAAACAAGATGTTTGAAGAACAGAAGCTACAGGAAACAGAGTTGGTATCTATCAAAACATTTATTGGGAACGAAATAGCTGGTGGAGGGGGCGGTATTCCCGGTGGAGGGGGTGGAGGGGGTGGAAATAACCACGACGTAGTGGGGAGAGTACGCGAACAAAACCAACGTGAACGAGAGGGTATTAGAATACGTGCGGATGAGGGTGATTACGCGGCTAGACACCAGGACGAAACCAAGGGCGTTGGGAGAGATGGCCGACACGTCCAGGAATTACTCGATAAGGCTAAGGGTAGAGATAAAGATTTTAATGAGTTTATGGAAGCCGAGGCTAAAGACAGGGAAGAAGCCAGTGAAACCAAGGGTGAGGCAAATCGCGTAGAGAGTGGTAGAGATAACAGAATTCGTGATAGATTTAATGAAATTAAGGACAAATATGCTACTGGGGCAGAAGCTGCGAGGGCGGCTACTAGCTGGGTTGATGCGAATCCAACCCATAGTGGTACTCCAGAAACGGAGTATCGTAGGTTACAAAATTCGGAGGAATATCAAAAAGCCAAAGAGGACGGTAAAACAGGACGCTACCAATTATTAAATAAAGACAAATATAAACAGGCGGTGGATAAAGCTCTGGCAGAAGAGGCAAAAAATGGTGACACCAGGGGTAGAGGAATGCGCTGGACAGAAGAACACGGTAACAGCGCTTCTTCGATGGCTGCCCTATCCCAATTTGATAGTGACCACCCACAAGATGCCCAACCAACAGTACGCCGTTCGCGCCATATACGCCCACAAAAGGGCGGTAAGGGTGATGATAGTGGTGGTGCTAGTGGTGGTGGTAAAGAGGATGACGAGTAGGTGTAGGGATTTTATTATTTATTTCCCCCCATATAGACGGTTGGGGGCTCGGGGCTTATTCCCCCCCATACCCCCCCTCTTGGATATTGGGTTCGTGGTAGTTAGTTAGTTATATATATATATACCTAAATACCTATTTTTACTAAAAAATATAGAAAGTATAGTATATATATAATACAATATACAATATAATACATAGCATCATATACACTCTGCTGTATGGAGAGAGTATCGGCAGAGGATGGCTTTTCAGATTTTAGGTATTATCAGGGCTAATTTAGAAAATAAGTTCATCCTAATAAATTTTACAGATAAATAACTTTACGTTTAGGCTTCAAGTGTAATACAACGTAACCTTTACGTTAAGATATCTATTAAGGCTTAGGGCGGACAGTAATCTTTAAGTGGTATCCAACGTAACCTTCTACTAACATAGCAAAATACCCACCTAAATGTTTATTTCTTATTGGAAGATTATATTAATATAATCTTCCAATAAGAAATAAACATTTA